>ERZ791868.9-NODE-9-length-255234-cov-4.012532_pt1 | contig 255234 bp, 217 predicted proteins | sample MGYA00510281_ERZ791868 | MGnify/ENA primary metagenome ERZ791868 (study PRJEB30046, sample SAMN00792046) | human gut metagenome | study: EMG produced TPA metagenomics assembly of the A metagenome-wide association study of gut microbiota in type 2... | reverse complement strand
CTACAGCAGAGGAAGCTAAGACCACTGCCGGTGAAGCCAAAACAACAGCAGAAGCGGCTCAGACTACTGCTAACGAAGCTAAAGATAAATCTGAGAAAGCAATTGAAGGTGTTGAAAACAATAAAAAAGATATAGAAATAAATACCAATAATATTAAGCTGAATTCAGAAGCAATTAGTGGGTTACAGGAAGATGTTGTTTCATTAAATAATCGTGTTGATCATTTAGATACAAAAATAGAAAAAGTTGGTGCCGGTGCAGCTGCATTGTCTGCTCTTCATCCGCTTGATTATGATTCTTCAGCTAAATTTAGTATGGCATTAGGTTCTGGTACTTATAAGGGTGAAAATGCAATTGCTCTAGGGGCTTTTTATAGACCAAATGAAAATATTATATTAAGCCTTAGTAGCACGGTTGGAAATAATAATGATATGGTAGCATTAGGTGTTTCTTACAAATTTGGAGGGAGAAGTAATCGTAACAATTTAAGTAGACAAGAATTAGTGGATAAGGTTAGTGATTTAGAAAATACGTTGCTTCTGCTACAAAAAGAAATGAAAATAATACAAGATTCTATTCAAAATAATAAATAAAAACTTTTATATTATTTGTATGATTTTAAAGATTGTTTTAACCCGTTGATAATATTATCAACGGGTTATTTTTTGAAAGGAGTTTATTAAATGTTATCATTAAAGTACAGAATTATATGTTTAGTTAAGAAATGGAACAATAAATGGCCAGAAATAATTGATGAACAGATGGCGATAGAGCATATGACTGCATTTGTGCAAGCAGTTGAGTACGAAAGCTATAGTAAGGAGAATTGCCAACGTATGGCAGAGCTAAGTATTGGTAAGTTTCTGCATAATAGAGAAGCTTTTTTTATTGCTGATGCTGGTAATAATATAGCAGATATTCTTGCTGAGAAATGCGCTGATAGTTTTATCGGATTATTGGAACAGTTGGATACTCTGCTGCCGAGACAATTGGAAGAGGTCTTTTATGAAAATGACGGGACATTTTTGGAATTGAGTTATGATATCAAGTTTTATAAAAAAGATGGAGAATATATTACTAATCTGCAAGATGTTTTGCAGAGATATATTAATGAAAATATTTTACGCAGTCATAATTACGCTGCGCTGATCAGAAAAACGGATATTAAAGTAATTTATTCAGAAGAGGTATTACCGCAGTCGTCTAATGTAATTATTAAGTGGTTGCGTAAAATTTTTGGTATACAATCTAAATGGCACTATTATATAGATGATGATAAACTTTTTAGTGATCATACTATCTGTAAAGCTGTTTGCGATGATTTTTATAATACCAGATATATCCAGGCTTTAGCTGATGAATTTAGACAGCAATTATTAAAGAAAGTTGAAAATTATTTTCAAAAGAGAGGCGAATGATTATGTGGGGGAAAACGATGACTTTAGTAGCTGATGAAGATAGGAAAGATTTAACAAGAAAACAGAAAAAAGATAACAGCAGAAAAACTGCGTTAAAGTTAAAGAAAAAATATGGATACTGGACTGATGATTATTATATCTTTGATTTGGATACTGATCTTTTCGAAGCAAAGTCAATTTCCATTGTAAGGGCACTACTGACAGTATATAAATGTGAAAGTCGGTCCCAATATGAAGATATTTTTAAAGAGCTGATTGAAAATTATTTTATAGGTAGGCAAGAGCTGGAAGATAAAATAAAAGAAAAATATCATTACAATATGGGAAAATTTATCTTGCAATATATTGTGGGAGTATATGATTTTGATAATAATAGGCTGGTAATGAAACACGATAAAATAAAATTAACTAAAAGAAAAAAATCAGGGCAGTATTTAAAGTATTTGCAACTGCAGGGTCCACGTAAATTCCGGACATTTATCGGGAAAAGTAAAATTCAAAATTTTGACAAAGTTTTTATGCAGATGATACTGTATGGAATTTCGAGATATAAAGCGGTTAGTTACTCTTATTCTAATGTAACTGAAGAAAATGATATCTGTAGTTGGGATAAGGGAATCCCTGAAGTAACTGACGATAGAAATGAAAGGTTTATGAGATGGCAGGGTGTACTGGAAGGAATGATTATAGGCTTTGAAATTTTATATAGAAAATGGAATAAGAACTTGAGTGAAGAAGAGCAGCATAAAGCAACAATAGCATGTAAATCATTTGCAAAATGGTTCCCGACATTGTGGATATGATATAGAAAATAAAAGAAAGCGTAGAAATACGCTTTCTTTTTTGTGTATGTGAATATTATTGAAGGAATTTGTACATTTTTCAAGAATAAGGAAATATAAATAAAATTGTTCAGATATAATAATATGTTTATAAATTTTTTTTGAGGTGTGCTATGTCGAATGAAGTTTATTTTTGTGAACCAAAGTTTATTGATGATGTTTTATGTTTTTCAGAGATTGGTTCGGTTGTCGAGGCTATAGGTGACGATTATACAAAGTGGATCCCCGCTACTCCTGTTATTATTTCAGCACAAACTGGAAGTGGTAAAAATTATTTTGTTGAAAATGTATTGTTGCCATATGCTTATAAGAATAGAGTGAAAATACTATACCTTAGTAATAGGGTGGCTTTAAATAGACAAGAAAAATTAAACTTGATTAAATGTATAGGAAAATATATTTCTAAAAGTGAAGAGAAAAAATTTAGCAATGCTCTTAAAAAGCTAAGTGAATATGGATTAGATGATCTTTATGATTTTGGATGGATAAATATTCTGAACTATCATAGTTTGTTGGGTAGAATAAAAGAAAATAAAATAAAACCAGAAGATTTCAAATATATAGTGGTAGATGAAGCTCATTTTTTTCTGACAGATGCTAAATTTAATGAATATACAGATAAAATATTAGAAAAAATTTTTTCGGTATTTCAAAGATCCATAAAAATTTTTATGACTGCTACGCCTGATGAGATAAAACAATTAATATTAAATAAAGGAGGTAAAAAATATAAATCAGAATTAATCAATATTTTTTACAGACAAAGTCCTAAATTTGTGAAACCAGATGACTATGATACTATGGGTATGGATAAATATTTTAATGAAGTTTTGAATAAAGAGTTTCAAGTAAGTAAACTTGCAAATGAATGTCTTGGTGAGAAGGAAAGAATACAGACGATAGAAGGATTTACTGCTAATGAGATTGCTAATACGATGATTTATGAATTACCAAGAAATTATGATTATTGTAAAATACGGTTATTAAAAGATGAAAATAGTAATTCATTAAAATCACTTCAGCCACTTATTCAACAAATAAAAGATGAAATATCTCAGGGAAATAAAAAAGATAAATATGTGATTTTTATACATGATAAAAAAATCGGAAAAGAAATTGAGGAAACTCTAGGTGAAAAAAATGCTGTGATGGTTACTAGGGAAAGCAAATGTGGTGATGAGGATGATAAAAGTAGACAAGTATATGAAAAAATTATAAGAAAGAATATATTTGAACAGAAAGTATTAATTTCTACTGCTGTTTTAGATAATGGTATTAATTTGTGTGATGAAAAAATAAAAAATATTTTTATTGATGAATGGGATAAAGTAAAATTTTTACAAATGTTGGGTAGAGTTAGGAAACCTAGAGAAAATAAAGAATTTTCTTTAAATGTATTTTTTATAAATTATAATATTGAAAGTTTAAAAAAAATTCTCGCTAATGAAGAGAAAGCACTGAATTTGATTGGCAATTTCCAAAAAATGGATGTCCAGGAAAGAAAGAGAAAAGTTAAGGCAATGTTAAAGAAAGATGAAGTATATGATAAGCAACTTAGAAATTTAATTATTGCGGAAAGAGTATTCGCAGAACGGGAAGATTGTATTAATACATTAGCTATAAAAAATATCAATATGATATTGAAAATTTACGTAAGTATACTGATTCCAATGTTCAAGAAAACCAAGTGAAATTTTCGTGGGTTAAAGAAGTAATAGTTTGGTTAGGCAAAAGCCATGAAGAGATAAATTCTGCAACATATTTTAAGCATCAAAGTTATGATGAGATATTAAGTGAATTAAAAGATTATGTTAGCAGAATTTCTAGTGAGGAATGTTGGCTTAATAAGGAAGAACAGAAGAAGTTTAGGCAGAATATCACTAACTTTGCTAGAAAACTTAAATGGGAAAATTTAAGAAAAAATACTGATATTTTGGGCAAAAACATGGGCAAAAACATGATAGAAAAATTCTTTGAAGAAAAAAATATAAAATATTCGATAGTATCTGAGTTGAAAAAAAATCAAGGAACTTGTTGGTATATTGAAAAATCGAATGATTAAAATATGAAAGTAGGTTGTTGGTTGTGTATTTACAAGAATTAGTTTTAAAAAATTTTAGATGCTTTGATGGAAATGAAAATAAAATAACATTTAACCATGGTCTAACAGTATTAGTTGGTGAAAACGATTCGGGAAAATCAGCGATTATGGCACTTGTTTTAGAAACTTTTAATAGAATCCATAATATTAAAGCTATTTTAAAATATCTATAAGGAAGTAATTTAAGGATTGGATGATCATGCATGGATTATAAAATCTACTTAAAAGGAGAAGACAAAACTGATAGTGTTAAGCACTATCAGCATATAGGAAATAAGTATAATATTACTTTTACAAATGGTAAGTCTTACCCTTACAATGAGGATAATGTACAAATTGTAGAATCTGCTCTCAATGTAAAAAGAAACAAGGATTGTTTTGAGTATATTAAATCTCTATCCTCTGCTATTAAGTTAAAAACAGATTCAGGAGAAGTTATAAATATTCTTGAAAATAGTTTTAAGAGTATAAAGTTTATTGAAAAAGATAGTATTTTTTGTGCATTTCTTAGTGGTAACTTTTTAGATAAGCCAGCGGATGATGTAGGGTATAGTCCTGTTTATCCATTTGGTTTTAATGTAAGCCAGAAAAAAGCTGTAGAGAGAGCTCTTACAAGTAAATTGAGTGTAATCGAGGGTCCTCCGGGGACAGGTAAGACACAGACTATTCTCAATATTATAGCAAATGCCGTAATGCGTGGTGAAAGTGTTGCTGTTGTATCAAATACTAATTCTGCTACAGAAAATGTGTTCGAGAAACTCAAAAAATATAATGTTGATTTCATTGCTGCTCCATTGGGGAATAAAACCAATAAGGAGAATTTCATAAAATCGCAAAGGTCAACTTTGCCGGATATGGCAGATTGGAAACTTACCTCTGAAAAATTTTGCGACTTGCAACAACTGTTGCAAGCAAGACACGGTGAATTACAAACTAAATTAGAATTGAAGAATGAACTGTCAGCATTGAAATATGAAGTATCCACATATGAAGTAGAGGAGAAATATTTCTTGCAATTTCTCGCTGATATCAGGTTTTTTGATGAAAGTGGAGTTTTAGAAAAACCGAAAAGTTCTGAAGAAGCACTTGAGATGTGGCTTTTATGTGATACATATATAGGAAGTGACTCAAACAAAGGGATTTTTCTGTTCATAAAAAATATATTGGAAAAAATGGGAATCATTAATAGAAAAGAAAGAAAAATCCGCGAACTTTTAAAAAGGTATTCTAGAGAACAGTTGATTGTTATGTATCAAAGATGGTTTTATGAGCTAAAAATAACTGAAATAAAATATCGTATTTCAAATATTACAAATGAATTAAATGATTTTGATTTTGAGTCGAAAATGAAAGAATACAGTGATATATCATTAAGTTTATTTAGAAGTAAATTAGCTGAAAAATATGCAGATAAAAAGCGTAAAATATATGCATTGAAAGACTTAAGATCAGATTCAGAGCGTTTTATAAGCGACTATCCTGTTATTTTAAGTACTACTTATTCTTTGCGAAGCAGTCTGCCTGGAACATATGATTATGTAATAGTAGATGAATCTTCACAAGTGGATTTGTGTACTGGTGCACTAATTTTATCGTGTGCAAAGAGTGCGGTAATAGTTGGCGATTTAAAACAACTGCCTAATGTAGTAGATACTAATACTGCCGTAAAAACAGACGCTATTTTTGAAAAATTTGATTTGCCGGAAAGTTATAGATATAAAAATCATAGTTTGTTATCATCAATAATCGAGCTGTTTCCCAATATTACTAAAACACTTTTGCGTGAACATTACCGTTGTCATCCTAAGATCATTGAGTTTTGCAATAAAAAATTTTATGACGATCAGCTTATCATATTAACTGAAGAAAAATCTGAACGGACTCCGCTTGTAGTATATAAAACAGTTGAAGGCAATCACGCAAGAAATCACATAAATCAACGTCAGGTTGATGTGATAATGGATGAAATTATTCCTAAACATAATCTTAACGTAAATGATGATTCTATTGGCGTTGTTACACCTTATCGTAATCAAACATCTGTGCTCAAAAATGCTTTTGAGGGGACAGGTGTAAAAGCAGATACTGTAGATAAATTTCAGGGACAGGAGAAAGATACTATTATTATTTCTACTGTTGACAACGAGATAACTGATTTTGCAGATAATGTTAATCGTTTAAATGTAGCAGTATCACGTGCAATCAACCAATTAATAGTTGTAGTAAATGCCAAGGCTACCAAAGTAGACAGTAATATAGGCGACCTTATAAAATATATTGAGTATAATAATTTTAGTATATTTGATAGTGAAGTTTATTCAGTCTTTGATTATTTGTATAAGAGTTATGCAGAAAAGAGATTAAAATTCCTTGAAAAAAGAAAGCGTATTTCTGAGTATGACAGTGAGAATTTGATGTACGCAGTTATCACGGAAGTATTAAGAGAAAAGCAATTTTCGCGATTTGATGTAGCTGTTCATGTGCCGTTGAGAATGATCATACGCGATACCGATAAATTATCAGCAACAGAAAAACAATATGTAGAAAATTTTTTTACGCATGTTGATTTCTTAATATTTGATAAGATAAGTAAGTTGCCATGCCTTGTTGTTGAAGTTGATGGAGTATCTTTTCATACGGCTGGATCTAAGCAAGCTCATCGTGATGAAATAAAAAATAATATTTTTGAAAAGTATGGTATTCCGCTTATAAGATTTAGGACTGATGGCAGTAATGAGCGTGATAAATTAATGGTTGTTCTTAGGTCTATTACTGATGGTAAAGGTTAGATTAAAAGTGTAGAATTAGTTCCTTCTGTTTGCGTAATATTCAACACTAAAATGCAATATTCGACAATAAGGCATTAGTTGTATGCTATAGAAGGATAAGAATAAACAATAAATTCACGTCTGTTTACATTAAGCTTAATAAAATGAAGACAAAGGTAGACAAAACGGCTTTAAAGTGTAACTTTTTCTAATCGAAACTTCTAAGCCGTGGGTCGGGGGTTCGAATCCCTCCCAGATCACCAACAAAATAAGACGAATTAAAACCATTTCTGATATTTTCAGAAATGGTTTTTTGTTTTTCAATGAAAGGCTATTAGATAATTGCATCTGTAATGTTTATAGTTGATTCGAGAACACTGAATTTATAGAAATCGTTAAAATTTGAATACATATAGAAATAATAAATGAAATGACTGGAATTTTGTTACAAATTTTACTTTTAGGAAGAAAAATAAAATATTATTAAATATTTACAGAAATATGTTGAATAATATTCTTTTTGAAGTTAAAATGTTGTTAAATAAACAAGAAGGTGACTAACATAATATCAAGTGAGGTGGAGAAAATGACAGTTGGCGGAAGAATTTATTTAAAAAAGGACAACAGTGGATTGGAATTAGTTAAAGCGTTTGCCAAGATACCTACAGCTAATATTGCTGATACGATGGGACGTTCTTGTGCTATGCATCCAAGAATTAAGTTATTTTCCAGTCCGCATGGAACGGTATGGGCAGGAATTGCTCTTACTGTCAAATCTCGTGGCGGAGATAACCTTCTTATACACGCAGCTTTGGATATGGCTAGAGAAGGTGATGTGATTGTTGTTTCTAATGAGGGGGGTGTAGATAACAGGTCGTTGATGGGAGAGATTATGTTTACATATGCTGCTTATAAAAAACTTAATGGTTTAGTATTAGATGGCCCGATAAGGGATGTAAAATCCGCAAAAGAAATGCCATTACCTATTTATGCGACAGGTTCTACACCAGGTGGTCCTTATAAAGAAGGACCGGGAGAAATAAATGTACCAATTTCTTGTGGTGGTATTAGCGTAAACCCAGGAGATATAGTTGTTATGGATGATGATGGTGTGATAATTATTCCCTTGAAGGATGCTTGTGCGGTACTTGATGCAGCGCAAAAACTGCAAGAAACTGACGAAGCTAAAGTGGTTGCCGCTGGGAATGGAACTGCTAAGCGTGAGTGGGTAGCTAAAGCTATCGAGACAAAGAAGATTGAAATAATTGACGATTACTATTAATAAAGCAAGTTGTTTGGGAAACGAGGGGATAATATGAGTACGTTTTTGTTAAATAAAAAATATTTGCCGCATAGAGTAGGCGTTTGTTTTATCATAGGTATTATAGCCGGACTGTTTTTCCATGATTTTTCTATTTGGGTAAAACCTGCCGGAGATCTATTTATGAATATGATCAAAATGTTAATCGTTCCGGTTATCTTTTTTAGCGTTACAAGCGGTATTGCTGCTATTGGTGATGTGCAGCGGTTGAAAAGAATTGGCAGTAAAGTAGTCATTGTCTATTTCCTTATGACAGTTATTGCTTGTATTGTTGGTATTGTTATGGTTAATATAACTCATCCAGGTGTTGGATTTACACTTGATAATATGCAGGCATTTGATACTTCAAAAGTGAAAACCCCATCATTTGTAAATTTTTTGTTTGATATGGTACCAGTTAATATTGTTGATAGTATGGCTAAAAATCAGATTATGCAAATGATTTTTTTTACTGTTCTTGTAGGTGTGGCACTTGTGTCTTTAGGTGAGAAGGTAGCTGGGGTTACTAAAATTTTTGATCAATGTGCAAGTATTATTTATAAAATGCTGGATATAGTTATGTTATATTCTCCTATTGGTGTATTGGCACTGATGGCGAATACTACGGCTGTATTTGGACCTAAGCTTTTTGGGGTTCTGGCTAAGTTTGTTTTTACAGATTGGGTTGGCTGTCTTTTGATTTGGTTTTTCTTTAGTGGTATCGTCTGGTTATATACTAAAGTAAATTATCTGGAAATGTGTAAATCAATGATACCGATCTGGGTAAATACTATTGCTACTAATTCCAGCGCAGGTACGATACCTATAACTCTAAATGTTACTACAGAAAGGTTAAAGGTACCGATGTCTATTGCTTCATTTTCTATACCTTTGGGAGCCACGATAAATTTGACTGGAGCCGCTTTATATAAAACGATACTGGCGTTTTTTGTAGCTGAGATCTATGGTTTGCAGCTCACTATTGATCAGATTTTAATGGTTATTATTATTTCGACTATTATGTCTATCGCGGCACCAGGTATCCCCGGTGGTGGTATTGTAACAGGTGCGATTTTTTTAAATCTTTTAGGTTTGCCAATGGATTTAATGGGGCCTATTGCTGGAATGTACAGACTTATTGATATGTCACATACTACAGTAAATGTATCAGGTGATGTTTTAGGAACGATGCTGGTTGCCAAAAATGAAAATATTTGGACTGGTGAAGATTTTAATAAAACTTTAGTTTAGGATAGGAGGAATTATAATGTTAGCAGAAAGAATGAATACTTTTTCAGGTTCGCCAACTTCTGCATTGATTGCGAAAGTAGCTGAGTTGAGAGCAGAGGGAAAAGATATTATTTCTTTAAATGTGGGTGAACCTGATTTTGGGACTCCTGATTATATTAAATGCGGAGCTATCAAGGCAATAGTTGATAACTTCAGTAAGTATACTGCTGGTAACGGTATTATAGAATTACGCCGTTTGATTTCTAAAAAATTACATGAAGATAATAATTTAGAATATACCACAGATGAAATTTGCGCGACTGTAGGAGCTAAGCAGGCAATTTTTAATTCGATCATGGCTTTAGTAGATCCTGGAGATGAAGTGCTTTTGCCAGTTCCTTGCTGGGTTAGTTATACTGAGATGATTAAGTTTGCAGGAGCGAAACCAGTTTTTGTAGATGTAGAAGCAGAAACTTTTGATTTGGATATTGAGGCTTTAGAGAAGGCTGTAACTACGAAGACAAAAGCTATTGTTATTTGTACTCCTAATAATCCAACTGGAGCTGTTTATAGCGAAGGTACTTTGCGTAAATTAGCTGATTTAGCTTGTAAATATGATTTTTATATTATTACAGATGAAATTTATGAAAAGCTTATTTATGACGATGCAAAGCACTTTTCAATAGCTTCTATTTCTAAAGATGTTTGGAACAGGACTTTAACTGTAAATGGCTTTTCTAAGGCTTATGCAATGACTGGCTGGCGTATTGGATATGTAGCTGCCAATAAAACTATTATAGATGCAATAAAGAAAATTCAAAGTCAAACAACTTCAGCTACAAGTGCTATATCTCAGAAGGCTGCTGTTGCTGCTTTGAGTGGACCGCAGCATGATTTGGAAGTAATGGTTGCAGAGTTCGATAAACGAAGAATTTATTTATTGCAGCGTTTGGCCGAAATGCCGGGGGTAAGCTGTGCGAAACCTAGAGGAGCTTTTTATCTATTGCCGGATTTCAGTTGTTATTTTGGCAAAAAATATCGTGGCCGTGAAATAAAAGATGCCGTTGATTTTGCTAATATTCTATTAGAAGCTGTTCTGGTGGCATTGGTTCCAGGAGAAGCATTTAATATTAAGGGTAAAGTAAGATTGTCTTATTCTAATTCTATGGAGAATTTAAAGGAAGCAATGGATAGAATACAGACTTTTGTAAGAGAACTTGAATAAAATAAAAAGAAGCAGGGAAATTTATCCCTGCTTCTTTTTATTTTATGGTGTATAATATTGACATAATACTTGATATTTAAAGGAATGTTGTTATGGATAATTTGATTAGTAAGATCCAGTCTATGAATTTAACTAAAACAGAAAAAATTATAGCAGATTATATTCTTGATAATATTAATAACATTGGTCTTAGTACAGTGACTGATATATCGTTAAAGTTAGGTGTAAGTGATACTTCTATCATTAGGTTTATTAGATTACTCGGATTTGCTGGGTTTGCTGATTTTAAAAATACTATGAAAGAACGGATGCTTGAACATTATAATTTGAATTTATCGCCAAGCCAGAAATTTACTAATACCAAAGATAAAATAAATAGTGATAACGTAGTAAACGATGTTTTTTATAAGGCTATTGATAATTTATCTTCGACGATGCTTAATTTAGATGACAAATTAGTGAATAGTATCGCTGAGTGTATTATAAAAAGTCGGAATAAATATATTATTGGTTTTAGAGGAACATCTTGTTGTGCTGATTATTTTACACGTAAAGCAGTGTTTTTTGTGCCGCATTTGATTTTGTGCAATATGGCAGAAAGCAGTGTTATAGAAAAATTGATTGATCTTAATGAAGAAGATTGTTTGGTGATGTTTTCGTTCCCGCGCTACTCTGAGATTAATTATTCTATTTTAGAGCTGGCTAAAAAGCGTGGTAGTAAAATCATTCTCATTACAGACAGAGTAACGTCACCATTAGTGCCATATGCTGATTATTTGTTAACGGTAAAAATAGACGGAGTTGGTTTTACAAATTCTTATGTAGTTCCATTATGTGTTGCTGAATCATTAGCAATCTTGATTGGTCAGAAAATTGGAACTGATTCTAAACAGCGGCTGGCAGATTTAGATTTTTATATTAGCAAAAATAATTTATATTAAATGTAAAAATGATAAAAGTCTGGATTTTAGTTAGCCAGACTTTTAATTTTTTATTTTCTGGCTATAATGTTAGATGGATTGTATATTTGGAAAGGAAAACGTTATGTTTAGTTCGGTTATGATTTTTATTTTGGCAGGACTGACTGAAATCGGTGGTGGTTATCTTGTCTGGCAATGGATTAAAGCTGGCAGCAGTCTTGCTTATGGAATCACTGGTTTCTTGCTGCTGAGTCTGTATGGTATTATTCCTACGCTGCAGGATGCGAACTTTGGCCGTGTCTATGCTGCTTATGGTGGTATTTTTGTTGTGATGAGCGTTTTATGGGGTTACGGCATAGATGGCGTTAAACCGGATATCTGGGATATCAGTGGCGCAATGATCGTGCTGAGTGGTGTGGGTCTGATGATGTGGGCTCCACGGTAGTAAAAAGTCTGAAATACTATTTTCAGTACTTTTATTTAAGAAAATAATAATATTTTGAGAGAAAAAGTGAAAAACAGTTGAGGAATTGATTAGTATATGCTATTTTAGTATGTAGTAAAATATTTTATCCAAGAAAAGAGTGACGCTAATGAAAAACATACTGGGAAGTTTGCCTGCCCGACTTTTACTGGGTGTTATTGCAGGTATTCTGGTAGGCTTATATGCCAATGAAGCTTTGATGCAGGTTATATTAACTATCAAAAATTTACTTGGTTCATTGATTATTTTCTGTGTACCGCTGATTATTATCGGGTTCATTGCCCCGTCGATTACGCGTTTGGGCCAGCATGCATCGACAATGCTGCGGGTTGCTATCACTTTAGCTTATGTTTCTTCGGTTGGAGCAGCATTTTTTGCAATGTTTTCAGGGTATGGTATTATTCCGCATCTGAATATTGTTTCTTCCGTAGATGGTTTAAAAGAACTGCCAAAGCTGTTGTTTGATCTAAAGATCGACCCGATCATGAGTGTAATGAGCGCCTTGGTCTTTTCTGTTTTGATTGGTGTGGCAGCTGCCTGGACTAAGGCTGCTGTGATTACTAAATTTTTGGAAGAATTTCAAAAAATTGTTTTGTCTATCGTTACTAATATTGTTATTCCTCTGCTGCCGATTTTTATCGCCTGTACTTTTTGCGCGTTGTCATACGAAGGTACGATTACCAAACAGCTGCCTGTGTTCCTGATTGTAGTGCTGATAGTAATGGTAGGACATTATATCTGGCTGGCATTGTTGTACGGTTTGGCAGGTCTTTATGCCGGCGCTAATCCAATGGAAGTGCTTAAGCATTACTGGCCGGCTTATATTACTGCCGTAGGTACAATGTCATCGGCGGCTACTTTAGCAGTGGCGTTGGAATGTGCACGTAAATCAAAAGTGCTGCGCAAAGACTTGGTAAATTTTGGCATTCCACTGTTCGCTAATATTCATTTATGTGGCAGTGTTTTGACTGAAGTATTTTTTGTTATGACTGTTTCGCAGATTTTATATGGAGCCTTGCCGGAATTAGGTACGATGATTTTATTCTGTCTGTTGCTGGGTATTTTTGCTATTGGTGCCCCCGGTGTTCCTGGTGGTACAGTTATGGCTTCTTTAGGCCTTATCATCAGTGTACTGGGTTTTGATGCTACTGGTACGGCTTTGATGCTGACGATTTTTGCACTGCAGGACAGCTTTGGTACTGCCTGCAATGTAACTGGTGACGGTGCTTTGACTTTGGCCCTGACAGGCTATGCTGAAAAAAATGATATTGAAGAAGTAAATGAAGCTTCTATTTTATAAATCGAGCTTTTTTTCATAATAACCCCGTTCCCTTTTGGGAATGGGGTTATTATTTTAAGTTGATAAAAGATAAATAAAGTGATAAAATATTTAAAATAAAACTTAAAAATATATTTATAAAAATAATATTTAGTTGCTAAATAAAAAGAAATAAAGACATTGAAATTTATTGATAAGTAATTGTTCAATTTAATGCCATAGTGAAAAAGTGATATTTAATTTTTTTATACTTCTAGCGAAGCCGGATGGGATCTGTCATGAATTTTGATAAAATTTTACAAAAACCTTTTTTGATATCTGTTTTTGTATTTAACATCATTTTATTTGGTGTTATTGTTTTTTTGTTGGGATATGTGCAAAATTTACTTGACAGTGATTCCAGAAATAACCTTGAAGAAATAGTTTCGCAAAATAAGAACGTTATTACCAGTAAACTGCTTTTGGATCTTAATCGTCTGGATATTATCAGTAACAAAATATCTGACGGATTGAAAAATAAGAATATCACCAAAGAAGCGGATATCAATAAATTTTTAGACGATTATTCTAAAAACAGTATTGATGATAGTTTATTTTTGGCGAATAAAAATGGGCTTGCTTATGTAGATGGGGACACGCATATAGATATTTCAGGACGCCGATATTTTAAATTGGCTATTGATGGTATTTCTAATATTTCTGAACGGACTATTTCAAGAATCAACGGCGAATATATTTTTGTTGGCAGCGTGCCGTTGTATTACGATGATAATATCATCGGTACGATTCAGAAAATCTATACAGATAAACAGATGAATGAGCTGTTTGCGGCTTCGTTATTTTCGTCTAAAGGGTATATGTATGTTATCAATAGTGAAGGGTATATTATTCTGCATACCAAACACATTAATTGTGCTTTAAAATCGGATAATTATTTTCGCGATGTTTACGAATACGGAAACGTTGAAGCTGTTCGTAAAATGAAAGATGACATTAAAGCCAATAAAAGCGGTTTTATGGAAAATGCGGTCAATGGTGAAAAAACCTTCTCGGCTTATACTCCTATTGAACAGGTACATGACTGGTATCTGGTAACGAGCGTTCCTACTGATGTTATTGCCGAAAACGGAAATATAGTTATGAAGATTTTTTACATGGTTATGGTTTCGCTTGTACTTATCTTTTTGGTAAGTATCTGTTATTTTGCCTGGAACAAACGTCGACAGAAAGGGGTTTTGGAAAAAATTGCTTTTGTAGATAATGTGACAGGGGGCAATACCTATAACAAATTTCTTGTTGATGTACAGGAGACGTTAAGCAACAAAATAAACAAGCAATTTTATATCCTGAGTTTTGATGTAGATAACTTTAAATATATCAACAATTTTTACGGGTTTGCCTGCGGCGATAAGATTTTGCGGCAAATATACAGTTCAGTCAGCGTCTGGATGCAGCCAGGCGAAACTGCGGCACGTATTTCCGGTGACCGTTTTGTATGTTTTTTACTGGATGCAGATGAAGAAAGAATCGAAGCTTTATTTTCAGCGATCAGAAATATCACAGAAGAAAATCTGATACTGCATTTTTCGGCTGGCGTTTATGTTATCAAAGACTACGATGAAAATATTAATCTTATGGTCGACAAGGCCAGCGTTGCGGCGCAGACGATTAAAGGTGTGCTGAATCAGCACGTGGTCTATTATTCCAAGAAATTTGATGATATGACTGCTCATAATGAAGAACTGAAACGGGATTTAAAACTTGCAATCAAAAATGATGAGTTTGTAGCTTTCTACCAGCCTAAAGTTGACATCAACAGTGGTAAGCTGGTTGGTGCAGAAGCATTGATCCGTTGGCGGACCAGAGATAATAAACTTATTGCGCCGGGCGATTTTATACCCTTAAGCGAAAAAACGGGTTTAGTTACAGATTTAGATATGATTGTTTTTGAAAAAGTATTAGCTTTCTTGCGAACTTCATTGGATGCCGGTGTTGAATGTGTGCCGATTTCTGTAAATTTCTCACGTTTGCATTTTTCAAATGAAAAATTTTTACCGACACTTTTACAGAAAATGGAAAAATATCAGGTGCCAGCGCATTTGATTGAATTGGAGCTAACGGAAAGCGCTATTTTTGATAATTTCAGTATTATTTATGATTTTACAGAGAAAGTTCGTGAGTATGGCGTCGCTGTGGCAATGGATGATTTCGGTTCCGGTTATTCTTCTTTGAATATGTTGAAAGACTTGTCGATAGATACTTTAAAAGTAGATAGAGCTTTTTTAGAGGAAGCTGCTGATAACGAAAAACGCAATATTATTTTTGTTTCAGTTGTAGAAATGGCTCGCAAGCTGAATATCAGTCTGGTGGTAGAAGGTGTTGAAACAGGGGAAAATATTAGTCTGATGCGTGAATGCGGATGTAATATTGCTCAAGGATATTATTTTGCCAGACCAATGGAAGAGGAACTGTTTAGAAAGCTCTTTGAGGAGGGGCGGATATGCTTAAAAAAATAGGCTGTTTTTTAGGTGTGATATTAATTATTTTGAGTATAAGCGGCTGTAACAGTATTGAGAAGAAGCCGAAAATAGGCGTTTCCTTCGGTGTAGGCGGTTCGGATCGCTGGATGAATGAAAAAGCTTATATGGAAGCTCAGGCCGCTAAGCTGGGAGCAGATATAGAAGTAAGAATCAATACTGACGAGAAAGTAAAAACGCAAACAACAGATTGCAGGGAGCTGATAGACAGCGGTGCCAAAGTTCTGGTTATTACACCTCGTGATATGCGCAATATGAGGACGGTTCTTGATTATGCCCGGCAGAAAAATGTCAAAGTAATTGCTTATGCCAGGGTTATTATGGATCCGCGGACGGATTTATTCGTTGGTTATGATACCTATAAGATTGGTCAAAATATGGGGAAATATTTATCAGAACGGATTTATAAAGGAGACTTTATTATATTGAAGGGTGACGAATGGGATTTTAATACTCCCTTGCTGTATAATGGTGCCAGCAAGTATATTGAACCCATGGTTGATTTTGGTGTAAAAATCATCATGGATACATATATACCGCGCTGGTCAAGAGAGAAGGCCAAAGAAGCAGTCAGAAAAGCGATATTGGAAAACGGCGGCAAGATCGATGCTATTCTTGCACCAAATGATGGTTTGGCTGGAGCGGCGGCAGACGCTGTTACAGAATTGGGAATAAAAAATCATGTGGTGATCACAGGAATGGATGCGGAGCTTTCCGCAGTAAAAAGGCTTGTTGCAGGGACTCAGGATATGACAGTTTATATGGATTTAAAAAATCTGGCCGAGACTACAGTTGACCAGGCATATGCGATGGCAAAAAATGAAAAGATAACTGCCAATACAGAAATTGATATTGATGACCAGAAGAAAATAAAAGCATATCTGATAACAGGTGAGATGGTCACTAAAGAGAATATTGATAAAGTTTTAATAGAAACCGGTGTTTATACTAAAGAGCAAATTTATGGAAGCAATAAATAAATCATCAGTAATGCAGGAGTGATTTCAGTAAAGAAATGTAAACGGGTAGCAGAATACATGGCTTGCTATCCGTTTTCTGTTTTAAATAAAGAATTTTTTATAGTTAATTTTTATTACGGTTAAACTTGAAAAGTATTATAATAAAACATATAACAATTGTTTTGGGGTGTGGTCTGGTGTATTTATTATTCGCAACTTATTTTTTGTTAGGTGCAGTGATCGGAAGTTTTTTAAATGTTTGTATATACCGGTTGCCGAATGGAAAGTCGATTATAAGTCCGCCATCTGCCTGTGGCAGCTGTGGGCATCGGTTAAGCGTTTTAGATATGGTGCCGGTGTTCAGTTACATTTTTTTGCGCGGGCGTTGCCGTTACTGTAAGGCTCCTTATAGCTCCAGGTATATGTTTGTGGAGCTGCTGACAGGCATTTTATTTGCCTTGTGCGGTTTATATTATTTGCCGGGACTGAAAATGGCGTTGGTATTCTTTTTTATTGCCTGTCTGATTGTACAGGCGTTCATTGATTTGGATCACCAGATTCTGCTGGATGAAATTTTGATGCTGATGCTGCCGACAGGTATCATTTATGCCTATTATGCTTTACCGGACATGTGGGATTCTTTATATGGGGCTTTATTTGCCGGTGGGCTGATGCTGCTGATATTTTTGCTGAGCCGCGGTGGAATGGGGGCTGGCGATGTTAAGCTTAGTTTTGTTTTAGGCGTTTGGCTGGGGCTTAAGGCGAGTGTCGTTTGTCTGATGCTGGCTTTTGTTTTGGGTGGGATAATAGGGGTACTGCTGCTTGTGACTGGTATAAAGCAGCGTAAAGATCCAATTCCGTTTGGCCCTTTTTTATGTATCGGAGCTTATATTGCACTTTTATTTTCACCATATTTAATTTATTTTTACTGGAATCTGTTTGTGTGAGTTTATAAATTTATGATATAATTTATAAAATATAGTATTGAAACTGATTTTATTTATACGAATCAAGGAGGTCTGCGCAAGTGAATGTGCAAGCCATCGTAAAAAAAATGCTTCACACAAAGCCGTCAAAAATAGTTGGCGTCGATATCGGCACCGGAAGTATAAAAATGGTGCAGATAGAAACAGGCAGTAAGCCTGTAGTTAGTTGTTTTGCTGTAGCAGAGCTGCCGCTGGAGCTTATCAATAATGGATTTGTCCGTAATAGTGATGCGATGATAAGCTTTATTAAAGGATTAGTGGTAAAATATGATTTTAATGCCAGGCATGCTGTTTTTACTGTAGGCGGTCGTAATGCTTTTGTACGTGAGATCGATATGCCGGAAATGCCTGACGAAGAAATGAAGCAGTCTGTAGCTTGGGATTCCAGTCAGTATGTTCCTTATGAAGCTGATACTTATTATGTTGATTCGGCTAAATTTGGTTCTTACACCAGTGAAGGGCTGCAGCCTGTCCTTTTGGTTGCTTCACCTAAGGACGTTATTGATTCACTGCTGGAAATCAGTGATGCGCTGGCCTGGCATACTATTGGGATTGATATTGAAGTCTTGTCTGCTTATAGAACCTTGCCCAGGCAGTTGGAAAATTTCGTTTTGCTTGATATAGGGCGTTCGTATTCGATGCTGACTATTTTTCAGAACGGTGCCCCTGTTGCGCAGCGCAGTATTCCGCAGGGCGGGCAGATGTTTAATGCCGCTATTGCTAATGGCGCTGGTGTTGATCTGACGGCTGCTGAAAAGATCAAACTGGAAGATGAGCTGCTTTTAAGCAGCCTGGAAACAGATAAAACCAGATATGCAGAATTTTTCAACGAGGTTGAAAATCTGGGACGTGAAGTACGCAGAACCTGCGAATATTATTTGATCAATAAAAAGGATGCAAGATTTACGCATTTGGTTTTGGCTGGCGGCGGTGCAAATATGGCCGGATTGTCCGAATTTTTGAGCGAAGGTACGGAAATGAAGGTTGTCGTTAATGATCTGCGTCAAGCAGTTACTTTTGCGGATAAACTTGATCAGAGAGAATTGAAAAAATACCTGGGAGCGCTGACTGTTGCAATAGGCGCTGCTTTGTACGGAGGGGAATCAGATGATTAGAATCAATCTTTTACCTGAGTACAGGCGCAAAAGCGAGTTCCCTGCCTGGAAACTTTATCGTATTATAGCTTATGTATTTTTAGGACTGAGCATTTTACTGTGGGGGTACCATTTGGCAATGTTCAAGTATACTGAAAGTAAGCTCAGCAATGTGAATGAAGGGATCGCCTCGATGAAAGTCTGGCAGGAGCGTTTTGATAAAGCTCAGCAGCAGAATGCGGAAGTAAACAAACGCAATACTATCGTACGCAATCTTTCTAAAGACCGCATCGTCTGGAGCCGTTCGCTTGCGGAACTGGGCAATGTTACACCTTACGGCTGCTGGCTGACCAGTGTTAAACAGGGCAATAAGCCGGATCAGATGAGTATTGCCGGTAAAGCCATGAAAATGGACGATGTTGTTAAATTCATCAGTCTTTTACAGGCACGGCCTGATATTGCCAATGTGCAGTTGATTTCTGCCGATGAAAACAACAATAATAACAGCAGTACTGCTGGCGTTATTGATTTTACTTTGGAAGTTCAGAGAAGTGGGGTGAAGAAGTGAAATTAGAAATGCCTGACAGCAATATGTCAGAAAACAGTAAATATTCGTTGTTATTGTTAGGTTCGGTACTGTTGCTTGTTTTTGTAGGTCTGTATATAATACAGCCGCTGCGTGAAGACATTCAGAAAAATGAGCAGGAATTGATACAGGCGCAGCAGCGTTTAGCCAGTTATCAGACATTTGCTGAACAGAATAAGGATTATAATGCTTTTGCAGCGAAGCAGGAAGGCTACCTTGCTGAAGCTAAGAAGCTGTTGCCTGATATAGTAACTGTGCCTGAATTAGTACAGGAATATTCTAACCTTTCAAAGGAATGCGGAATTCAGTTCAAAAGTGTTAAGCCCCCGAGTGGCAATTTAAAACAGGTAAATGGAGCTTACGAAGTACCGCTCAATATTTCTATCAGCGGCAACTATTATAAAATGGTCGAGTTTTTGCAGAAGGTAGAAAACGGTACGAGGTTTGCAAAATTGAACAAAGCCAGTGTTAATACCGTTAAAGAAAATGATGCTTCGGGAAATCTGGATATGACGGCTGAATTTACCGTTTATTCGCTGAAGGACGCCTTAGGGAAAATGAATACTGGCGCCGCTGGTGAAAAGACCGGCCTGGATCGCGTAAAAGAACGTGACGCATCTAATATGGCGGCAATAGACGAAGCAAAAAAATAGAGTAAACAGACCCTTGTTGTTTTTCTGCAGCAGGGGTCTTTTTATGTTGCATGGCATAACCGTTGAAAAGACTGTGAAAGCGCTGCTTCAGCCTGCAATTTTCTTGCTATTCTATATGGAAAAGTTGTATAATTAAAATATCTGTTATTATAAATAAAAATACCTTTATTTCGATAAATTGAGGAGTAAAAAAATGATTTGGCAGAATACAAAAGTTCGCATTGCAATTATCGCATCCCTGGTTCTTTTAGCAATTATTGCTTATCGTATTTATGGTAATATCCAGGCTAACAACGAGCGTGCGAACCGTGTTTCGCAAGGGCAGAATATTGCGGTGGCCACATCTTTCCCGCAGCGGCAGAGTATTACTCCTGTTATGCGTTTTGCGGGCAGCCTTGATCCTGTTTGGCAGGCCGACGTGGCAGCTAAAATAGATGGCAGGGTAGAGAAGGTTTATGTTAATGAAGGTGATAAGGTTACAGCTGGCACTGTGCTGGCTCATTTAGAGCAGACAGAGCAGACGGCTAATTTGTTATCGGCGAAGGGTTCTTTGATGGATGCCCAAACTACTTTGGAAAGAGCTGAACGTGAGCTGCAGCGCTATCAGGCATTATATGAAAAGGGTGCAGTTTCGGAGCAGACAGTAGATAATTACCGTTTTGCCAGAAACAATGCGCAGGGCAAGCTTTCGGAAGCGCAGGGCGTGTGGGACAATATGCAGGACAAGCTGAGCGGAGCCAGTGTAACTGCACCTCAGGACGGTATTATTTCTAAACGTTATTATCAGGAAGGTTATTACGCTAAAGTGGGCACAGCGCTGTTTAATATTGCTGATATTTCTGAATTGACTGCTAAAATAAATATCCCGGAAGGTCAGATCAGCAATATTGCTGTTGGCGGATTGGCTGATATTACTGTGCCAGCATATCCTGATGATAAATTCAGCGGTATGATCACACGTATTGCGCCGGTAGCAGATATGCCGGCAAGGACATTTGCTGCTGAGGTGACAGTGGACAACAGTGCCGGTAAATTACGCGGCGGTGTTTATGCCAATGTTGTCATTACAGCCGAGCCGAAAGAGAATGCATTAGTTATTCCTATGAGCGCTATTGTAATGCGTGAAGATCAGCGTACGGTTTTTGTTGTTGATGATGATGGTGTTGTCAGCCGCAGAGTTTTAACAATAGGTTTTGTCAGTGATAATATGGTAGAAGTTTTAGATGGTTTGAGTGATGGCGACCGGATCGTTACCGGTGGTCAGAATAAATTGCGTGAAGGCAGTAAGATCAAATTAGAAGGACAGGGTGCTAAATAAAATGATAGGCACATTTATACGCAGACCTGTTTTTACGACGATGTTTGTACTGCTTTTAGTAGTATTTGGCATTAAGTCGTATCCTAATTTGGGTGTCGATTTGTATCCTGACGTCGAACTGCCTCTGGTAAGTGTTACTGTTACTTATACAGGCGCTTCGCCTGAGGAAATGGAAACTCTGATCACCAGACCTATTGAAGATCGCGTCAGCCAGGTTGCAGGTATAAAAACCTTGTCGTCAACTGTACGCGAAGGTTATTCGCAGACGACGCTGGAATTTGAGCTGGGCGTTGACCCGCGCGAGATGGCCAGTGAGGTGCGTGAAAAGGTTGCATCGGTACGCCGGCGTTTGCCTGACGACATTGACGAGCCGGTTGTACAGCGTTTTGATATTTCGTCACAGTCGATAGCGGCATTTACTTTTGCTTCTGATTCGCGCAGTCGTGAAGAAACCCGTAAGATAGTTGAAGATGTTGTTAAAGAAGAACTGCAGCGTGTCGAAGGGGTGTCCGAAGTATCTGTTGTCGGCGCCAGCCTGCGTGCGATCAAACTGATCGCCGATCCTGAGAAGCTGAACAGTTATAATATTTCTTTTCAGACGATCTTAGATAAGGTCAACAGTGAAAATATCAATACTCCTGGCGGTAAGGCCCGTTATAACGATATGGAAATAACAGTCCGTACGTTAGGCAAATATAAAAATATCGACGATATTAAAAACATTGTTATTGTCAATCAGGATGGTCGCCCGATCCAGCTTTCAGATGTTGTAAAGGTTGTTGACAGCTGGGAAGACGAAGACACCTATTCCCGTTCTAATAAAGTACCCAGCGTTATGGTTTTGGTAAGGAAGCAGTCTAAAACCAATACTGTAGATGTTGTTGACGGTGTCAACGCTTCTATGGAACAAATGATGGAAAATGATTTGCCGAAGGATATCAAGGTCGATGTCGTACGCGATCAGTCGGCTTATATCCGCGAGAATGTTGCCGATGTCTGGAATGCTATTCTTTTCGGCGGTTTTCTGGCGCTTTTGATAACTTATATGTTCCTGCGCGATTTTCGAGCTACGATCATCGGCGGCCTTTCCATACCGACATCCGTTATTGCCACGTTCTTTTTGATGAAGTCGATGGACTTTACGCTGAATAATATGTCGCTGATGGCTTTGAGTCTGGCAGTCGGCATTCTTATCGACGATGCTATCGTTTTGATTGAAAATATTTTCCGGCATATGGAAATGGGTAAGTCGCCTATTCAGGCAGCACAGGACGCTACGGAAGAGTTATCTCTGGCTATTCTTGCTACTTCACTTTCTTTGATGGCGGTTTTTGTACCTATCGGTTCTATGGGTGAGGTAGTTGGTCAGTATTTTAAACAATTCGGCTTAACAGTCGCTTTTGCGCTGGCTTTTTCGACGATGGCTGCTTACACGCTTACACCAATGATATCGGCTTATTGGCTGAAGGATTATCGTGAGGAACATGCCAAACCTTATAAGCATCCGCGTCCAAAAGTTGTACAGATTTGTCTGGATAAATTTGAGGCCGGGTTTCAGGTAATTTGCCGGATGTATGATGAATTAATGGTATTTGCGTTCCAGCATCCGTGGAAAATAGTTCTGATTTCTGTTGCTTCACTTATTTTTAATCTTTTTCTGTTACCTTTTATTGGTACGGAATATCAGCCGACATATGATTCCGGTGAATTTTCCGTCAGTGTTAAAGCTCCTGCCGGTACAAGTATCGAGCGAATGAAGGAGCTGACGCTGCCGTTGGAAGAAGAAATCCTGCAAATGCCGGAGGTCAGGATTGCAGCGATGCGCTTAGGCGGTTCGCGCGTACCTATCAATGAAGGCAATATTGATGTCAAGCTTATTCCTTCGTCTGACAGAGATCGCAGTATGATCGATATTATGGATGAGCTGCGCCGTAAATTTGGTAATGTCGAAGAATTGAAAGTCGCAGTCGTCAGTAACCAGGGCGGCGGACGCGGTGACAGCAGACCGGTGCAGGTAGGTCTGCGCGGCAGTGATCTTGAACTGCTGACAACTTATGCTCAGGATCTGGCGGAAAGGATCAGACAGGTTCCAGGTTCTACTGATGTTGATATTTCTTCATCGGAAGAAGAACCGGAGATCATCGTTAAGGTCGATCCGCTGCGTGCGAGTGCAATGGGGCTTGATTCAACTTCCGTTGGTAAAGTTGTGGAAATGGCCTTTTTAGGCAAAAGTACAAGCAATAGTTTTACTATCGGTGATAACGACTATGATATAATTGTACAGTTGGATGCTGCGCATCGTCGTGATATCAATGACGTTGCCAATCTGCGTGTTTCCAATACGGAAGGGAAGTTTGTCCGGTTGGGCGATGTAGCTGACGTGTATTTTTCGTCCGGCCCTACACGTATTGACCGTGAGGACAGACAGCGCCAGATCGTTGTTTATGCTAATACAGTCGGTATTACTCCGGGCGATTTGATCCAGAAGATCCAGACGGAGATGATCCCGGATATGAATATGCAGGTCGGTTACCGTTATAAAATGATCGGCCAGGCTGATACAATGGCAAAAGCCTTTAGTGAGATCGCGAAGGCGGTTATTTTAGCTATTATTATGATTTATATGGTTCTGGCAGCAGAGTTTGAAAGCTTTATGCAGCCTTTGGTAATTATGATGTCACTGCCGTTTGCGATTATCGGTGCTGTTTTAGGCTTGATGGTAGCAGGGCAGACTGCAAATATGATGTCGCTGATCGGTTTTACGATGCTGCTGGGTCTGGTTACAAAAAATGCGATCCTGCTGGTCGACTATGCCAATCAGGCACGTGCTAAGGGTAAGCCTTTGCGCGAGGCCTTGCGTGAAGCCTGCGCTTTGCGTATTCGTCCGATATTTATGACAACGCTTTCGACTATTTTAGGTATGCTGCCAATTGCTTTGGGTCTTGGTGCCGGCGCTGAGCTGCGTCAGTCTATGGGCGTGGTTTTAGTTGGCGGTTTGACGACGTCGACTTTGCTGACTCTGGTTGTAGTGCCGCTGTTATATTTGCTGAGCGAGGAATGGAAAGAGAAACATTTGCATAAATCATAGTTAAGGAAGTATTATAATATGACTTACGAAGAAAATTTGCTGGCGCTTTTGGAAAGTTATAAAGCAGGCGCTATCGACGCCAAAACAGCTTTGGAAAAGCTGCATGCTGCGGATTATACTGACCTTGGTTTTGCGAAACTGGATCATAACCGCAGTCTGCGTCAGGGGTTTCCCGAGGTTGTTTACTGCGAGGGTAAAACAGTAGAGCAGGTTGCTGCGATCATGGAAAAGCTGGCACAGGTACACAATAATATTTTGGGAACACGTGCTGATGCCGATAAATTTGCAGCGGTGCAGAAGGTGCTGCCTGATGCTGTTTATCATAAAAATTCGCGCTTGATTTTTGTCGAGCGTAAACCGCTGCCAAAAGATGATAAGCGTTATATAGCCGTTGTGACGGCTGGTACAAGCGATTTGCCTATTTCAGAGGAGGCTGCATTGACTGCTGAGATCATGGGCAATCAGGTAGAGCGGGTTTACGACGTAGGTGTGGCTGGTATCCATCGGCTGTTTGATAAAATTGATTTGATCAGAAATGCTAATGTAGTTATTGTCGTTGCCGGTATGGAAGGCGCTTTGGCAAGTGTTGTCGGCGGCTTGGTCGAACGACCTGTAATAGCAGTGCCTACCAGTGTCGGTTATGGTGCAAACTTTCAGGGGCTATCAGCACTTTTGGGCATGCTCAACAGCTGTTCGGCCGGTGTGGCTGTTGTTAATATCGATAACGGGTTTGGAGCGGGGCGTATGGCAAGTATTATCAATCATATGAGGTGATGTAATGAAAGCAATCTATATAGAAGCATTTGCGGGTATCAGCGGCAATATGCTGCTGGGAGCTTTGATCGATGCAGGTGTACCGTTCGATTATCTGGCGTCTGAGATGAAAAAGCTGCACTTGGGAGAGTATGAACTGATCAACGAACGTGTTAATAAATGTGGGATTGATGCGAACTATTTTAATGTCTTGCTGCCAGATGAACACCAACATGACAGCACAATCGGACATCTGCATGAACATACTCACGCCGGGCACCATCACCACGAACATGGCGATACGGGGCATAACCATGAACATCATTCCGATTGCGCTCAGCCTTGCCATCAGGTGAAAGTATCTGAAAATCCTGTGCATCACCACCATGAACATCGCAACCTGCATGATATAGCCCATATTATTGCACATTCTGACTTGCACGATAAAATCAAAATGCAGTCTTTACAGGTGTTTACAGCTTTAGCAGAAGCTGAAGCTAAGGTTCACGGTAAAACTGTTGATGAAGTGCATTTTCACGAAGTAGGAGCAATCGACACGATTATTGATATTGCTGGCTGCGTTTTGGCTTTGGAATATTTGGGGATCGAAAAGATTTTTGTTTCCAATATCCATACAGGCAGCGGCTTTGTAAATTGTGCACACGGACTGATGCCGGTGCCGGCTCCTGCGACGGCAGAGCTGTTACAAGGGCTGCAGCACAGCCACGGAAAGATCGAAAAAGAGCTTACTACACCGACTGGCGCCGCGCTGATGAAGGTTTTAGCAGTCAGTACAAAGGATGTTCCGCAGTGCTTTAGCAGCAGTAAAATTGCTTATGGCGCCGGGACCTGGGATCTGGAAATACCCAATGTTCTGCGCATCAGTATCGGCGAATGGGAAGCTGAAGCCGGTGGTGAATTACTTGTTGCCGAATGTAATATCGACGATATGAATGGCGAATTGTATCCTTATGTGCAGGAACGCTTACTGCAGGCTGGTGCTTTGGATTGCTGGCTGACACCGATCATTATGAAAAAGGGACGGCCTGCCCAAACTTTATCGGTGCTGCTCGATCCTCAGAACCTGGATCGGCTGACTGATATTTTGCTGACTGAAACAACGTCGCTGGGAGTACGTTATTATGCGGTGCATCGCCATATCAATTACAGGAAGGTTACTACTGTGTTGTTGCCCGAAGGTGAAGTGAAAATCAAATACGCACAGATGGACGGACAAATTGTGAATATTGCTCCTGAATTTGAGGATTGTAAAGTTTTGGCGTTAAAAAGCGGGCGCAGTCTGAAATCTATTATGCAGGCAGCAGCTGCTGCTGCGGAGGCACAACTTGAATAATGATTTTGCTGCTTATATCGACAATTTAAAAAAGCAGATCAAAAGTTTTGACGCCAATCTTACAATTACTGAAAAAAATCTGCAGTATGGTATACAGTTGACAGTAACAAACAGTGATAGTAAAGTAGTATTATCAGTATATAATGGTAAAAAGGGGATTAAGTTTGTTTGGGGCGGTACGGCTTCAGAATTGAGGTCCCAGCTGGAAGCAGTTTTGACAGGAAAAGATACTGCCGATAAAGTGGCTATCGTACCAGCTATTGGAAATGACTATACACTTTTACGAAATTGTGCCGATTTTAAAGGTATTTGGGCAGGCAGTGACGAATCGGGTAAAGGAGATTTTTTCGGACCTTTAGTAGTTGCAGCAGTATTAGTAGATATTACGACGGCTGAAAAGCTAGTCCGTTTGGGAGTCAGAGATTGTAAACTGATCAATGATAAAGAAGTTCTGCGGCTGGCAGAGTTGATTGTCGAAGCGGCTCCGATCAACACGGTTTTAGCGTTAAAGCCGGAAATGTATAATTTTCGTTATCAGCAAATGCGTGCAGATGGAAAAAATCTCAACCATTTGTTAAGCAATGGTCACATAGCTGTACTACGAAATGTTTTGAGACAATGCCCTCAATGTAATTATGCGCTGGTCGATCAATTTACAGCGTCTAACGACATCCGTGCCAGCTTACAGCAGGAATTTCCTGATGTTAATATAGTACAGCAGCATCGGGCCGAGGCAGATATTGCTGTGGCGGCCGCTTCAGTATTGGCGCGGGCTAAATTTTTGGAAATAATGCAGGAGCTGGCAGAGCAGGTTGGGCGAAATGAATTGCCTAAAGGCGGCAGTGACGCTGCGACAGACTGTGCACGCGAGCTGCTTAAAGAATTGGGGCGCAGTGCCCTGGAACGGCTTGTAAAAGTCCATTTTGCAAATTATAAAAAAATCTAGAGCCTTTCAGGAGGCTGAAATATATGAAAAAATTAATTGTTAATGCCGATGATTTCGGACTGCATCCGGCAATCAATGCCGGTATTATAAAAGGCAGCAGAGATGGTTTTATTACCAGTACGTCTTTAATGTGCAGCGGCTCTGCTTTTGATGACGCAGTACTTCAGGCGAAAGCGACACCTGCTTTAGGAGTAGGCATCCATCTTACTTTAGTAGGGGGAGGTAAACCGCTTTTACAAGCGCGACAGCTGCGGACACTTGTTGATGAAGATGGGCTTTTTCCTGCTGATTATACAGTTTTTGCCAAACGCTGGTATGCTGGCAGAATAAAAAAAGCAGAAGTTGTCAGCGAACTGCAAGCACAACTGGAACGCGGCTTAAGCTGTGGTCTTAAAATAACTCACGTCGACAGCCATCAGCATCTGCATGTGCTGCCGGGAATTGCCGACATCGTATTGGATTTGTGCAGTGCATTTGGTATCAAAAAAATTAGGATGCCGCAGGAAGGCTGGTTTTGGCGTGGTGGATTTAACAGCACTGCTGGCCGCCTGATCGGCCGTGAAGGCTTAAGCTTTTGCAGCGCTTTGGCGAAAATGAAAGCCAGACAGGCCCGTTTTGTCTATCCGCAGTATTTTTTTGGAATGCTGGCCGGAGGTAATTTAAACGAATTCTTAGTAGGTGAAATCATTAGGAATCTGCCTGATGGCGTAAGTGAGATCATGACTCATCCGGGGATGGATGCAGAGGCTTTGGAAAAAACTTTTTCCTGGCAGTATCATTGGGAAGATGAGCTTCAGGCTTTTCTTTCTGAAAAAAATAAATGTTTATTGGAGCAGCAGAAAGTAACTTTGATAAACTTTGGTGGGCTTTGATATGCACAGAAAATTGATCCGCAGGTTGCTATGGATGTTTGTTTTTGTTATTGCTATTTCTGCGGCAGTTATTTATTTTACATTTGATATAAGAGCGTTAGAATATCTGACGATGTTTGAACCGTGGTGTATTGCTGCGGCCTTTGGCATTTTGGGATTGGGATTGGTTTTTGATGGTTTGCGGCTGATGACTTTGGCTGCTGTGACTGATGAAAAGCTAACTACCAGACAAGTGGTGAACGTTGTTCTAAGCAATTATTTTTTGGCGCTTGTTACCCCCGGAGCTAGCGGCGGTGCTGTAGCTCAGATCATGTTCATGCGCAAGGCGGGCGTGCCGGTAGCAAAGGCCACGGTCGTTGTTTTTGTGCGTACGATTATGTCGATCACTTTTTTGATTTTGCTGGTGCCGTTTGTTCTGCATAGTGATCATGCTTTGGTTGACTGGATGCCGACCAGTGTCATTACTATCGTATCTGTTTTATTTGTTTCGCTCCCGATTGCGGCAGTGCTGCTTATGAGAACCAGATATCCGGAGTTTTGGATCATTGGGTTAACGAACAATTTCTCGCGTGATTTTAGGAGGAATTGTTTTATTTGGTATAAAGAATTTAAGCAGGCGTCTTTTATTATGGGTAAAAATCCTTTGAAAGTAATGCGGGCTTTTATTGAATCGGGGCTCAGTCTGTTATGTATTTATGCTACTGTACCAATGTTTTTTCTGGGTATGAATATCAAATTTGACTGGCTGCAGGTTATGGGACGAATGGTTTTGCTGAACCTGGTACTGTATTTTTCACCAACTCCCGGCGGTTCAGGGGTTGCAGAGGCGGGCTTTGTTGTATTATTTTCAGAGCTGCTGCCTGGTGGTCTTGTTGGTATTATGGCAGTTTTATGGCGGTTTACAGCTGAATACCTGCCGTTTTTATTAGGGGCAGTAGTTTCAATACGCGCCTTTGGCTCTAATGTTTTATCTATGAAAAATCTCAGGAAGGGCGAAGATCAACAATGAAGCTTTTAGTTACCGGCGGTGCTGGATTTATCGGTTCGCATTTATTGGAGCTGTTAAATAGTGATAAAAATTATGAAGTTGTAGTTTTAGATAACCTTTCAAGCGGGTTCAGGGAAAATGTACCTCAAGGAATGAGGCTTGTCGTAGCGGATATACGTTCGCAGGAAATAGAAACGTTATTTCAAAAAGAAAATTTTGATGCAGTTGTACATTTGGCTGCACAAACAATGGTACCTTATTCAATCGAACATCCTGATGAAGATTGCGAAATCAATTTAGCAGGCTTGATCAATGTGTTGGAAAATTGCCGAAAGTATAAGGTGAAAACAGTTTTATTTGCCTCCAGTGCGGCAGTATATGGCAATAATGAAAATGTTCCTTTAAATGAAGACCTTGCATTGATGCCAATGTCGTTTTATGGTATTACAAAAATGACATCAGAGCATTATTTACGTGTTTACCACGAGCTTTATGGTATCAATACAGTTGTTTTCCGTTTTGCGAATGTTTATGGCGAACGTCAGGGGGAAGGCGGCGAAGGTGGTGTCGTCAGTATTTTCTGTAAACTTTTGGCAGCAGGAAAAGCTGTGACTGTTTATGGTAATGGGGAACAAACGCGTGACTTTGTCTATGCAGGCGATGTTGCAGCAGCTATTAAAGCGGGATTGGCAGCCAGGGGATACCAGACTATCAATGTATCTACAGAGCATGAAACTTCGGTAAATCAACTTTTGGGCGCCTTTGCCGAAGTTGCTGCTGATAAACTTGAAGTTCGTTATGCGGAAACGCGGCAGGGTGATATCTTCCGTTCTGCGCTGTCTAATGCACGTTTAAAGGAAATACTTGCTGTAACTCCGCAGATGCAGTTAAAAGAAGGTATCCAAAAAACTTACCATGATTATGTAAAACGGGGAAAGTAGGAAAATAATGAATAGGATCGAGAAGGGAAGCTTGCTCGTTTTAGCAATTATAGTTGCCTTCAATATCTTTTTTGGATTAGGCAGTATACCGCTGCTTGACCCGGATGAGCCGGTATATGCTGAAACTGCGCGTGAGATGATCCAGTTTAATGATTATCTTTCGCCGCGCATTTATAATGAATATTGGTTTGACAAACCGCCAATGTATTACTGGCTTGTAGCTGGTGCAATGCATGTGTTTGGGGATGGAGAGTTTGCAGCGCGTTTTCCTGCAGCATTAATGGCCTTTTTGACTGTAATAATGCTTTATTGTTCCATTACCAGGCTGTTTAACGAAAGAGCTGGTTTTTGGTCGGCGCTCGTTTTGGCGACATCTGTACAGTTCTTTTATCTTGGCAAGGCGGCGGTAACAGATACGACGCTGTTGTTTTTCCTGACCGGATCTTTATTATGCTACTTGCATAAGCAGTATTGGCTGATGTATGTGTGTATGGCGCTGGCCACGGTAACAAAAGGGCCGATCGGGATCGTTTTTCCAGGCGCGATAATATTTCTGCATATTCTTTGTACCGGGCAGTGGCAGAGGCTTTTTAAAATGCACTGTTTACGCGGATTACTGTTATATTTTTTTATTGCGGCACCGTGGTATTATTTGATGTATCAAGTGCATGGAATGGAATTTATTAATACATTTTTAGGGTTCCATAATCTTACCCGCTTTACAACGCCTGAGCATCCGACACGGGTTTTGTGGTGGTATTATTTCCCTGTTATTATCCTTGGTTTGTTTCCCTGGACAGGGCTGTTACTGCAGTCTATTAAAGCATCAATTACAGACAGCAGATCTAATGATCTGGAAAAAATGCTTTTCGTAAATATCTGGTGGCTTTTCGTATTGATATTTTTTACTATCTCTCAAACGAAGCTGGTTTCTTATATCTTACCTATGTTTCCAGCGCTGGCGATTATGATTGGCTGGAATATTGCCAGAATGCAAAAAGAAAATTATGGTATCCGTTGGTCCTGGATTTTTGGCAGCGGAATAATGTTTTTATTGCTTACAGCCGGATGGGTTATTGGCGGGCAGCAATTGCCTGAAGTTGCTTTCGGAGGAATTGTGCTGGGCAGCGTAACTTTTATTTTGGGCGTAAGTATAGTTTGGGCGTTGTGGCGTTATCGAGATATTAATTTTTCAGCTTGGCTGCATGTTGTTACAGGGGTTTTGACGATGGTAATTGCATTTTCATTTTTGCTGCCAATGGTTGCAAATCGTTTCAGTGTTAAAGAAATCATTAGAGTTTATCAGACAAAATGTGATCAGCAGAAACCGGTTTATGTTGATAAATTTTTGAGGCCTGGCTTTATGTATTATACTGGTACACCTGGTGAGGAAGTAAAACCTAAAAGCGGTGATTTAACTAAGGTTCTAAATGATTCTGGTCAAAAATATGTTTTGGTACGAGGATTGGAACTGCGCCGTTTAAAAGATAAGGATAAACTCCAAAATCTAAATGAAATCAAAGAAATCGGTGACATTTATTTGCTGGAAAAATATTAAAAGAATATATGGATTAGTTAGAAAAATGTAGATTAAAACAACGTCGCTGAAAGCGACGTTGTTTTTTTATGTCCTGCGGATTTTTACAAACATGTATCGCGTTAGCTAAGCATCGCGATCGCGTAGAGAGCGATGCAAAAGTAATAGCAAGACTAGAATAAGTTTGATTCATTTATTTGTAAATGTCTTGCGGGGGGGACTCGTGTGGTATAATTCTAATTGAAATTATTTGAAACAAAAAAGTATTTTAAGGATAAAATGTAAAAATGAACCAAATGAAATTTAAAATACCTGAATACGATAAATATACAAATTATTTTTTGTCTGCACTTCTGTTTGTTATTGACTATCTATCGATAGTTTTGGCGGAACAAAGTGCTTTTGTTTTACGTAACTGGATAGTAAGTGATGGCGGAACATTACATATCTCCTGGTTGAATTTTTGGGTAGTTTTTCCACTTTTGTATTTGCTTTTTCTTAATATAGAACAGCTTTATAATCGTAGGATGCAGTTCTGGCAGGTTATTGAAAGAATCTTTCAGGCGTCACTCTATGCTGTTGTAGCAATTGTCATTGTTATATATATTGGTCAAATTGCTGCATCTACGTCGCGTATGTTTATATTTTTACTATGGTTGTTCAGTTTCATACATTTAACTGTATTTCGTTATCTTACCAAAAAGTTTCTAGAGAAAGTACAATTGTTGCAGATTCCAGTACTCGTTATTGGAGCAGGTAAAACAGCAGAACTATTGGTACAAGGTATTATCAACGATGCTGGTATGGGCTATAAGATTATCGGTCTATTGGAAGATAATTGTGTTAGAGATGGAATTTTAAAACGATTTCCTGTCTTAGGTAAGTTTTCTGATGCAGAAGCCGTTATCATGAAGACAAGAGTACAGCATGTATTTATTACGGCACCGGGATTGGAACAGGAAAAGCTAACGCAACTTATTTATAAAGTGCAGCCACTTGTAAAAAATATGGGCATTATCCCTAATCTTGTTGGTATACCAATGGGCGGGATTGAAGTAGAAAGTCTTTTTAACGAAAAACTAATGCTGCTGCGTTTAAAAAATAATTTAGCGAGATCGTGGAACCGGTATTTAAAAACAATATTTGATTTTGTACTGACATTGGTTGGTACTGTAGCAATATCGCCAATATTGATTTTTATAGCTATCTGGATATATATAGATTCACCAGGACCAGTGATCTTTAAACATACGCGGATTGGTAAAAACGGGAAAAAGTTTCCCTGTTATAAATTCCGTAGTATGTGTATTGATGCTAAAGAAAAACTGGCAGAGTTGCTTGAAAATGACCCAGTAGCCAAAGCAGAATGGGAACGCGACTTTAAACTGAAAAATGACCCCAGGATCACAAAATCCGGAGCATTTTTACGCAAAACAAGTTTAGATGAGCTGCCGCAGATATTTAATGTTCTCAAAGGTGAGATGAGCCTTGTAGGGCCACGGCCTGTAATTGAAGAAGAATTGGAGCGTTATGGTGAATACGTGAACGATTATCTGATGGTTAAACCTGGAATTACTGGTATGTGGCAGGTAAGCGGCCGCAGCGATATTGATTATAAAGAACGGGTTTTACTTGACAGTTGGTATGTACGCAACTGGAGTGTATGGATAGATATAGTAATGCTGGTTAAAACCTTTAAAGTGGTGTTGCTGAGAAAAGGTGCGTATTAAATAAAGGATGGGAAATTATAATGAAAATATTTTTGGTGAATCCTCCATTTAAAACAGAGTATGGAAAATTTTCAAGAGATCAAAGAAGTCCGGCAATTACTAAAAGTGGTACATTGTATTATCCTACCTGGCTTGCTTGTGCTACAGGAGTTTTAGAAGAGGCTGGATATGAATGTAAATTTTTAGATTGTTGTGCTAAATTGTTAAATATAGAAGCTACGATTGCAATAATCAAAGACTTTGAACCTAATATAATTGTAATAAATACGTCAACCCCAAGTATTTATAGTGATGGTGAGTTTGCTGAAAAAATAAAAAAAGTATTGCCTAATACTATTACAGTTTTTGTCGGTACACATCCAAGTGCTTTACCAGAAGAAACACTTACAAAATTTCCATCAGTTGATATTATTGCGCGTAGAGAATATGAATACACTTTACGTGAATTAGTAAAAAAATTAGAAGCTAATAAAGATATATCAAGTGTTTTAGGTATTTCTTATCGAAATGGGAAAAATGAAATTGTTAATACTGCGGACAGGCCCTTTATAGAAAATTTAGATGAATTACCTTTTGTATCGAAAGTATATAAAGAGCATGGGGTAGATCCTAGAGATTATTTTTTTGCGGCAGCAGAATTTCCTATGATGATGATTTTTACTGGACGAGGCTGCCCTAATAATTGCTTTTTCTGTGTCTATCCTCAGACATTTCATGGACGAATGGCATATAGACTTCGCAGCCCGGAAAATGTTGTAGAAGAAATAGAATATATTCTGCAAAATTTTCCTGATTTGAAATCATTAGGATTTGAAGATGATACCTTTACTGCTGATTTAGAAAGAACGAAAAATATTTGTCGTTTAATAATTGAAAAAGGCTTGGAAAAGAAAATTAATTGGTGGGTAAATGCAAGGGTAACCTTGGATTTTGATACTATGTTACTTATGAAACAAGCGGGTTGCCGACTGTTGATTGCTGGATTTGAAAGTGGCAATCAACAAGTGCTGGAAAATATGCATAAAGGCATTAAAGTTGACTGGTCTAAAAAATATGTTGAGGATGCAAAAAAAGCTGGATTACTGATACATGGTTGCTTTATGGTGGGAAACCCTGGTGAAACACCAGAAACCATGGAGGAAACCTTTCAGCTTGCCTTGCAACTAAATACTGATACGGCACAATTTTTCCCCTTAATGGTTTATCCAGGAACCGATGCATATAAATGGGCGCGAAAAAATAATTATTTAGTTACAGAAGACTATTCTAAATGGATTTCAGAAGATGGATTGCATAACTGCGTTATTTCCCTTCAGGGAATAAGTAACAAAGAACTTGTGGAATTTTGTGACAAAGCTAGAAAACGCTATTACATTAGAGCAAATTATATTTTTTCGAAAATTAAACAATTTATTACTTATCCAGCAGAAAGAAAACGTTTGTTTAAAGCAGGGAAAAGATTTATAAAATTCTTACTAAAGAAAGATGAATAGCTGATGGAGATACTGATTATAATTTTAATAGTTTATCCATATTTAATATATCCGTTGATATTATGGATATTATCGAAACGTAGAACTAAACAACAAAAAAATATTAAAGATATTGGAAGTGAAAAATATTCAGTAACACTGTTAATTGCTGCTTATAATGAAGAAACTGTCATTAAGGAAAAACTAGATAATGCGCTAAAACTGGATTTAATGGGAAATAACTTTGAAATTGTAGTTGGATCGGATGGATCAACAGATAAGACCAATGAAATAGTAAAAGCCTATAGCCAAAAATATCCGTTGATAAAGTTAATTAATTATACAGATAGAGCAGGAAAAGTTAATGTAATAAATAAAAGCATTGCGTATTGCAGTGGAGAAATTGTGATTTTGTCGGATGCTAACGCAATGTATAATGAAGCAGCCGTAATTAATATATTAAAACATTTTTCTGACAGTCATGTAGGTTGTGTTGCAGGTGAAAAAAGAATAAAAACTACTGACAACATGGTCAGCAGTAATGAAGGGCTATATTGGAAATTAGAATCATTCATAAAAAAGCTGGAAGATAAGGTTTCTACAGTTATCGGTGCGGATGGAGCCTGCTATGCAATAAGAAGAAACTTATTTATGCCTTTGCCGCAGGATACATCAGTAGATGATTTTCTGCTGTCAATGAAAATTGTGGAACAGGGCTATAAGATTGCTTATGAAAAGGATGCCTATTCTTTTGAAGAAACAGGACAGACCTTACAGCAGGAACTAAAAAGGAAAATTAGGATTGGCGCCGGAAATTTTTATAATTTACGATTTTTAAAAAGTTTCTTCCACATGAGCTTAGAATCGTTTATGTTTTTATCACATAAATTTTTAAGGTGGATATCACCAATATTTTTCATAACATTAACAGTAATTCTGTTAATAAATATAGATGATATTGAGAACAAAATTTTATTCTTTATATTATTGTTGAGCTATTTAATGGGAGTCGTTGGCTTCTTCTTTCAGCATTGCTTAATAACTGATAACAAAATAATAAAGATTATTACGTATTTTTATTTAGTAGTTCTAGCACAATTATTGGGATTTATACGATTTCTAAAAGGGACACAAAAAGCTATTTGGGAAACGGTTAGGGAGTAAGTTAAACATACTGGAGAGTTGTTGATGAAAAGATTAGATATAAATGAAATAAAACAAATCGAATTAGATATTTTGGTAAATATAGCAAAATTTTGTGATGAATATGGTTTGCGATATTATTTGGCAGGTGGAACTTTATTAGGTGCCATAAGACATAAAGGTTTTATACCATGGGATGATGATATAGATATTATTATGCCACGTGAAGATTATATAAAATTTTTTAAAACATATAAATCGGATTGTGGTTTTTATAAAGCTGATTCAATTTTAAATAATGATGATTACTGGTTACAGACGGGGAAGGTATTTGATTTGCGAACTATTGTAATAAACAATAACGAGAAATATCAATCCAATATTTGGATTGATATTTTTCCAACGGATGGTGTTCCCAAAAATATTTTTCTGCGATATGTTCATTTTTTACATATTAAAATTGCAAATTATATTTATCTGTCAACTGTAACAACGTATTCTAAAAGTCATCATTTCGTAGATAAATTAGAAAAGATGAGTGTTTTTAAACAAAAATTAAGAACATATGGAAAGTATACTTTGATTGTACTTTTTGGAAGTTGGCTAAAACCTAATAAAATTTTAAAATATATCGATAAACAGGTGAGCAAATATCCTTTAAATTCCTCAAATAAAATAGCATCACAAATTGCCTGTCAATACTTTATGAAAGAAATAGTTGACAGGCAGAACTTTATTGATAGAATAGCTGTGTATTTTGAGGGGCATAGATTTTGGGCTCCCAAAGGCTACGATGAATACCTCTCTAATCTTTATGGAGAAAATTATATGAAATTGCCACCAGTTGATAAACAGGTTTCACGACATAAATTTAAAGCCTATTGGAAAGAAGAGAACAAGATATGAACATTGCATTATTAACAGCAGGTGGTATTGGCAGCAGAATGCAGCAGGAAATACCAAAACAATTTCTGCATGTAGATAATAAACCAATAATTGTCTATACGCTTGAAGCTTTTCAAAATAATCCTAATATAGATGCAATAATAGTTGCTGTTTTAGAACGTTGGGAAGACATATTATGGGCGTATGCGAAACAGTTTAATATTACAAAAATGAAATGGGTTGTTGGAGGAGGGAAAACTGGGCAAGAATCAATTTTTAATTGTTTAAAAAAATTAGAAGAAGAAAAAATTGATTTAAATAGCGGTATTGTTATTCATGATGGTAACAGACCTTTGATTAAACAAGATATAATTACAGACAGTTTAGCTACATACAATAAATATGGCTCTGCTGTTGCAGCTATTCCATGTGTAGAAGCTATTTTTAAAAGTACAAATAGTCAAAGTTCAGATGTTAGTATACCTAGAAATGAGCTTTTTCGTACACAAACTCCACATACATATTCTTTTAGGAAATTGTTGTGGGCACATGAAGAAGCTAAAAAAAGAAAGATTGAAAATACAGCTGCAACATGTGTGTTAATGAATTTATTGGGTGAAGAAATTTATTTTTCCTTAGGATCAGAAAAAAATCTTAAAATTACGACACTTGATGATTTAGACATTTTTAAAGCACTTATAAAAGAGGAAAAACATGTTTAGTCAAAATAAAATTTATCAAAAATCTCTTGAAATTTTTGTTCGAGATATTGATTGGGAATTTTTCAAGAATAGAAAATTTTTGATTGTTGGTGCCACTGGTTTGATTGGTACATATTTAATTGATTTGTTGATGTATATAAATAGAGTACGAAAGCAAAATATTCAAATAGTGGCAGTTTCACGTAGTGAGGATTCTGTTACAACAAGATTTCAAGAATATAGTACTGATAAAAACTTTAAGTATGTAATTGCAGATATAAATCAGAAATTTGAATATCAAGAAAAAGTCGACTATATATTAAATTTAGCAAGTAATACACATCCTCTTGCCTACTCTAAGCAGCCAATTGAAACATTGATGACTAATATAAAGGGTACATATAATTTATTAAATTATGCGAAGGACTTTTTATGTAAGAGGTTTTTATTCTTATCGAGTGTAGAAATTTATGGTCAAATTGAAGATACTCAAACTGGCATTAAAGAGAATGAGTGTGGATATATTGATTGCAATTCATTAAGAGCTTGTTATAACGAAGGGAAACGTGCTGGTGAAGCTCTGTGTCAGGCATTTATTGCTGAATATGGAATAGACATTGTAATACCGCGTTTGTGTAGAATTTATGGGCCAACTATGAAAAATGATGATAGTAAAGCCTTATCGCAATTTATAAACAGTGCATTAGAAAATAAAAATATTGTATTAAAAAGTTCTGGAGAACAATATTTTTCTTATTTATATGTTGGTGATGCTGTTTGTGCTATTTTACATTTATTACAGTTTGGTTTAAGTGGAGAAGCTTATAACGTTGCAGATGAAAAATCGCAAATAAAATTAAAAGACTTAGCGAAAATTATTTCTGATTATACTTCAGCAAAGGTCGTTTTTGAACTGCCTGATAGGATTGAGCAGATAGGATATTCTAAAAGTAATAATGGAATATTGAATACCAGAAAAATAAATGATCTTTCATGGTGTGGGAAATATTCTATTTATAGAGGAATCAAAGAATGCCTGGATATTTGTAAAATTAAATTTTAGTCTTGGAGAATTTGCAGATATGAATATAAAAGCAAAGGGGTTAATGGCCTTACAGGGATTGGCATGGTATATTGCACCTCAAAAAAAATTGGAAAAGAGCAGTAGGAAAAGTATATTGATAATTCTTGAACTGCCAGGAATTGGCGATATTGTTTTGTGTCTTAGGGCTTTATATAATTTTTATAGATTTATAAATGAAGAAAGCGAATATGACATACTTTTTGCAGCAAGTCCGATTATCTGCGATTTTCTTAAAAATACAAAGAGTACATTTGATATGACACTAGTAGAGGTGGATTTTACCTTTGAACACAGAAGTAGTTTTTCTGTGTTCAAAGACAATTATTCTAAACTTAATAAAAGATATTATGATTATATAATCTCTTTTGACAGTTTAAGTGGATATACCAGGTCGTTAATTATGGGGTTAAGTTATAATAAAATTATTTTTAGTGAAGATCGAATAAAAAAATATTTTATTAAAGATATTGTTTATAAATTTCTACTACATGATGTTAACTTGATAAAAGTTAATTATTCTGGTTCAGTCTTAACGCATAAATCATTGGTATGTAAAAAAGTGTTTAATGAAGCATTAGTCAAGATAATAGGTTTAAGAGATGATTCTGAATATAAAATGTATGACATACCAATTTTGTCAGAAGAACATAAAATAGCATTTCGAAATTACTGTGTTTTTGCTGCTGGAATAGCTAAGGGTCATGATTACCCTTATAGGGGATGGAATATAGAGAAATTTGCAGATGTCGCTAATTATATTTTGGAGAAAACAGATTTGAAAATTTGTTTGTGTGGCAGTCACGATGATAAATCTCTAAATCGTAGACTTTATAATTTAATAAAAATTAAAGAAAGAGTAATCGACCTAACTTCTAAAACATCTTTTGCAGAATGGGTGGAAATTTTACGTAATGCGGAATTTGTGTTTGGCAATGATAGTGGATATATACATTTAGCTACGGTACTAAAAACTAAAACATTTGTTATAGCAGGTTTTTGGAATTATGGAAGGTTTTTGCCCTATAAAAATATAGAATGTAGTATTGTACCAATAGATATTAGAACCTCAATTCCTAAATGTGTTTTATGTAATTTTGTAAAAACTAACTGCAAGGAAAAAATAGAATGTGATAAAAAAGTTCGTGAATCTGGCATTTACAAATGCGTTGATGATATAACGTCAAAAATGGCCATAGAAGCTGTTAAACGTTTATATATTGATAAAGAGGATGAAGTATATATAGAATTTAGAGAGAAATATTGATAAAAGTTTTGGACAAAATGACCTTATAAGTATTATTGTTCCTGTTTATAATGTAGAGAAATATCTAGTTAAATGCCTTGAGTCTATTATTAATCAAACGTATAAATATTTAGAAATAATTTTGATTGACGATGGAAGTACAGATGGAAGTGGACGTATTTGTGATGAATATGCCAAAAAAGATAATAGAATAAAAGTTTCGCATAAAGGAAATGGTGGGTTAAGTTCAGCTAGAAACGTAGGTTTAGATATGTCTGCAGGGCAATATATTGCATTTGTAGACAGTGATGATTGGCTGGAACTGGATATGTATGAATATTTGATGAAGAATAGAGCTATAGATGGAATAACAGTATGTGGTTATTATCAAGGTGATGAAAAAATATATAATACATGTAAAATAACTGAAAAATATTTAGGATATAAATCTTGGCATGAAGCAGTTAATATTGTTATTGATACAGACTTTGATACAATTATTAATCGCAAACAAGGTACAATTGTGGGAAATTATGCATGGAATAAATTATATAAAAGGGAAGTTTTTAATAATATACGTTATCCCGAGAATCGACTTTATGAGGATATGTTTATTTTTCCTAAACTTGCTAAAGCAGCTAAAATTTTTAAATTTTTGCCGGAAGCTAAATATTGGTATCGATATAGGCCTGGTAGTATTACTAAAAGTATTAATGTAAAAAACGATAAAGATTTAATATTAGCTAGATTAGAATACGAGAGGATATTTTCAAAAGAGCGTTTTAAATACGATCAGTGTCGATTGCTTACTAGTCATGCTTATTTGCGTCTTGCGAACAGTTATTTTTGCAGTTCCCAAATTCAAGTAAACAAGAAAGAAATAAATGTAATAATGAATAATTTGAAAATAAGACGAGATGCACTTTATTTATGTAGTGATTGGAAATTTAAAATTAGATTTTTTTTGCTGTATATTAATCCTGTATTTTACAATGTAGTACGTTTTTCATGGATAAAACTAAAAAATATTACTTATAATATCAGGAGAATATATGAAAAAAATATTAATTAACAGAATTTTTTTCTGTATTTGTTTCTTGGTGATTTTTAACAATACGCCTGAAGAACTACAGATGAATTTCTGGGGGGGACCCATAGGTGGTAAATTGGTATTTTATCCGCTGACGATTGGCGTTATTTATACTCTATATTGCCAGTACAAGTACAAAAATATATTAGTGCATTTTGATAAATTTCTAAAATTTTGTTTTTTATATATTGGAATAATGACAGTATCATTAATAATAGGTTTATATAATTATCCCTATTATGATGTTATTTTTCATGGACCAGTAGATCAAATTGAAAAATTACCAAGAGTGTTAGCTTTTTTTACTAATTATGGGATAAATATTAACTATAATGTGGCTTTAGTATTATGGGTTGTTGCAAGAACGATAAAAAGTGTACTTCTAGAATTTTTTTGGTGTTTTGGTGGTTCCTATATGATTTTTTGCTGGTATTACAATAACTGGCAAGTATCAATTAAAATTATGAGTAGAGCAATTTTAATTGGGTTAATTATCATATTCTCTTATAGTTTTGTTGAATTATTCTACATGAGTGGAAATGTGACGGCTAGAAATATATTAGAGATCATTACTCCCTATTTTCATCCGATAAAAACATATATGGGGTGGCATCCACCATTATTATGGAATGGTCAGGTAAGATCTATTTTCATAGAGCCGTCATATGTAGGTAATTACATTGCTATAGCAATACCGGTATTGCTATATTGTTATTTTCAGAACACATCAAAGCATATACTTTTATCATTTGGATATTTAACGTTTTTAGTTTTCTTAACTCAAGCACGTACTGCATATGGCATGCTTTTGGGTATGATGGTACTATTAATAATTTTATTATTGATTTCAAAAAAAATGGATTTATTAATAAAAACTGGAACAATTTTTTGTGTATTAATAGTAGCATTTGTGTGCAGTGTAAAATTTATTGATTATACGAAAAATGTTAAAGATGACGATAAGAAAACCAAAATAATTGCTGCTGAAATAATAAATAATAATCTTCTTAGTCTTACGGAGAAAAATAAACGAAGCAACGGAGCACGTTATGCATTAATAAAATCCAATTTGCGTATAGTTGCAGAATATCCTATTTTCGGTGTTGGAAAAGGTCTAGCATCAGCTTACATTGTTAATCATTTTACTGAGAAAGAAAAAAGTAATAGGGAAGTAAATATGTGGGTTAGTTATCAGAAAAAATATGGGAGCTTATCTTCAAAATATTCAATTAATAGTGCATTTAATGAATATATAACGATAATGGCTCAGACTGGAATTTTAGGACTCAGTATTTTTTTATTTCCTTTTATTTGGCTTTTGATAAAACTATTTGATTTATATAAAAAACAGGAGTATGAAAGGCAATTAGATGTTTTATTTATTTTGTTTGCGTTAATTAGTTTGTTAGCTTCTGGCATAAATACTAGTATAACAGTATTTTATAGCAGTTGGATTTTATTAGGAGTGGGGTTTGCTGTAGTTTACAGCGAAAAAATTTGTGTAAATGCGAATAAAACAAGCTAGTAAAAATATTAAATATTCCACAATTACATATCTTTTAAAGCTTGTGCTGCAGTTTACTGTGCGCCTTGTTTTTGTACGTTCGTTACCGCTGGAATATTTGGGAATCAATGGCTTGTTTACTAATTTATTGGCGATGCTATCGCTGGCAGAACTTGGCCTGGGGCCGGCAATAGTATATAGTCTGTATAAACCTTTGGCAGAAAAAGATACTGAGACGATCAAAGCTTTAATGCGATTATTTCAAAAAGCTTATAACTGCATAGCTATTTTGATTATCGGGGCAGGCCTTTGCGTGGTACCGTGGCTGGGCTGGTTTATTAAAGGCAGTGCGGTTGCTGATATAGATTGGTTTTACATATTTTTTTTGTTAAACGCTGGTGTCAGTTATTTTTATTCTTACAAGCGCAATCTGCTGATCGCTGATCAAAAACAGTATATCAATAGTATCTATCAAAGCACCGGACAGATAGTACTCGCTGTTTTACAAATCATTTCGTTGCTGATTTATCCCAGTTATTGGCTGTATATTATTTTGATGATTTTAGTAACAGTAAGCGAAAATTACGCGGCAGCAAAAAAGGCAGATAAAGTTTATCCTTATCTGCAAGATACAAATGTGCAGAGCCTGAATAGAGGGATAAAAAATACGATCGTCAGAAATACAAAGGCTATGATTGCTCATAAAATTGGTGGTATGGCGGTATTTTCAACTGCCAATCTTATTTTGGCTAAATTTGTAGGACTGGTTGCAGTTGGGTTGTACAGTAATTATTCTTTAGTTTTAGGCGCAGCAAACAGTTTTGCCTCCCAGTTTTTTTCTTCGATCACTGCTGGCATCGGAAATTTAATAGCACTGGAAAGCGACAAAAAGAAAGCGGATATTTTTAAAGTTACGGAATTTATGGTGGCATGGCAGGCCATGATCGTTGGCTGCGGTTTTTATGTGTTATTTAATGTTTTGATTGAACTTTGGCTTGGGAAGCAGTTTTTATTTGATGATGCGATAGTGACTTGGCTGATAATTAATTTTTATCTGATGTATATGCGTAAGGCGGTTTTGACTTTTCGTGATGCTAGTGGTTTGTATTGGGAAGATCGTTATAAACCATTGGCGGAAGCTGTTGTTAATTTAGTGACTTCTGTATATTTAACAATACATTGTGGTGTGATAGGAGTTATCTGGGGCAGTATCATCAGTACTTTATTGACTTGTTTTTGGGTGGAACCGTATGTTTTGTTCCGCAACAGCATTGATATAAAATTAAAAGATTATTTTAAAGATTATTTTAAATATACCGCGGTGACTTTTTTTACGGCTGTTTTTAGTAAGTGGTTGTATGGAAAACTTTTTATTGAGGTCACGATAATTAATTTTGTTTTAGGTGTTGGTCTATGTTTGTTGCTTTCTAATACAATATGGATAGTTTTGTTTAGAAAACGTGAGGAAATGAAATATTTACATGATGTAGCCAGAGATAAATTTGGTATGAAGTTTCTATAGAAAAAATTAGACAAAACTTTAAGCGAATTGATTTTTGAAGGAGCAGGTAATGTATATCAAACGTCATTTAGAAACGACAATCGAAAAGCTGAACAGCTGTTTTAAGGTACTGCTGCTTACTGGGCCGCGGCAGGTGGGTAAGACTACCTTATTACGCAAATTGGCAGATAGCGATCGTACTTATGTGACGATGGATGACATCAACGTGCGCAGCCTGGCGATGACTGAGCCGGCGTTATTTCTGCAGCGTTACAAACCGCCACTTTTGATTGACGAAATTCAGATGGCGCCAAAGCTACTTCCTTATATCAAAATGCATGTGGACGAACAGGGGCAAAACGGTGATTTCTGGCTGACCGGGTCACAGGCTTTTGAGTTCATGCAAGGTGTCAGTGAGAGTTTGACCGGCAGGATTGGTATCGTTAATTTATTGGGTTTGAGTTATGGTGAATTGATTGATCGTCCTGCCGGGTCGTTTGTTCCGAAATCTGAATTTTTACTGCAGCGTAACCAGGATTCGCCTTTGTTACCGATGAGTGATCTATTTGATCAGATTTGGCAAGGCAGTATGCCAGCGTTGAATAGTGCTCCTGAACAGGATTGGAACTGCTATTATTCATCTTATGTACAGACTTTTCTACAGCGTGATGTAAAAGAATTGGCACAGGTGAATGATGAATTGCAATTTTACAGGTTTTTATGTGCTGCCGCCAGTTATACCGGCAGTATGCTCAATTACGCAGCTTTGGCTAAAGAGGTAGAGATAACTCCACCGACAGCTAAACAGTGGCTAAAGGTTTTGGCAGCAGCGGGCTTGGTATATTTTTTGGAACCGTTTGCGCATCCTAACTTAAAATATGCAGTCAAAGCACCAAAGCTTTATTTTACTGATACTGGACTTGCTGCATATTTGCTGCGTTGGAGCAGTGCAGCAACGTTGGAAGCCGGGGCAATGGCGTCTAATTTTTTTGAGACGTGGGTTGTTAATGAGATTTATAAAAGCTTTATTAACTGCGGTCAGATCCCGCCTCTTAGTTATTTTCGTGATTTCAATACCAAAGAAGTCGAACTTTTGATTGAGACAGATGGATGTGTATATCCTTTAGCAATTCGTAAAAGTGCACAGCCAGTAAAAGAAATTAAGAAGTTTGAAATTTTGAAACCGATTGCAGAAGGTGAAAAAGCCTTGAGAATTGGCTCCGGCGGTGTTGTTTGCCTGGCAAACGATTTATTGCCTGTTGATGCTAAGAACTGGTATATACCTGTGGGCTTATTATAAAAAACAGACTGCCATTTAACGGCAGTCTGCTTTTTATAATAAGTGTTTATTTTGTATATTTTCTGATAAATCTGTCAAGACGTGTTAATGCTTCCCGCAGATTATCTTCGCTGTAAGCATAAGAACAGCGGATAAAGCCTTCGCCGCTGGCTCCGAAGCTGCTGCCGGGGATAACCAGTACTTCTTCTTCTGAAAGCAGTTTTTCAACAAATTCCATACTTGTGAGCCCTGTTTGTTTAATACAGGGGAATACATAAAAGGCACCTTCTGGTTCATAAAGGGGCAGCCCGATTTTCTTAAAGCCGTCGATCATGATCTGACGGCGCTTTTCATATTCGGCAACCATTGCCAGCATGTCGTTTTCACAATATTTTAAAGCAGCTATAGCACCGTATTGAGCCGTGATATTGGCACAGAGTACTACATTTTGATGGAGCAGGTTTGCCGCCTGGACGAATGCTGCAGGAGCGGTAAAATAACCTAACCGCAGGCCGGTCATGGCATAAGCTTTCGAAAAACCGTTTAAAACTACTGTGCGGTCTTTGAACTCGGGGAAGGCTGTGAACATAGTATGTTTTTTGCCGCCATAAGTCAGGTGAGCATAAAGTTCATCAGAAATGATCATAATATCATGTTTAACAGCCCAGTCGCCAATAGCCTTGATTTGCTCTTTGCTCATAATAGCGCCAGTAGGATTGTTGGGATAACCAAGGAGGATAGCGCGAGTTTTATCAGTTACTGCTTTTTCCAGATCTGTGATCGTGGGAACAAAGCAGTTTTCCAGTTTGATTTCTACCGGTACCGGTTTTCCGCCTGCTAAAATTATGCAGGCTTTATTAGCAACATAACAGGGCTCGGGAATAATGATTTCGCCATCAGGGACCATAATGGTGCGGATAACGACGTCTAATGCTTCGCTGACACCTACAGTCACCATAATTTCAGTTTTGGGGTCGTATTGAACGCCATAGTTTTTGTAAGTGTCAGCAGCTATTGCTTCGCGCAGTTCCAGCATTCCCAGTGTAGAGGTATAGTTGCTTTTCCCTGCATTCAGACTGTCGATACAGGCTGCACGTACTTTTGCTGGAATATCAAAATCAGGTTCACCTACGCTGAGTGGTACAATGTTAGGATTGTTGGCTGTTATTTCTAAAAATTTTGCCAATCCGGAGGGCGGAAGGGCTTTAATAAAGGGAGAGATCATTTTATCGATGTTGAAGCTCATGGAAGTCATTCCACCTTTCATAATAAATATAGAAACAATAAACAAATAAAATCTAACACATCTGTATATAGCTGGCAAGTTTAATTATTAAAATATTTTGTATACATGTTAAGTGTAAAGTATTAAACAAATTTTGCTGATTATTATGAATAAAAGCTTGTGTAGAGGCCGTAACTATGGTATAATATCACACGGTGTAAAAATACACACGCAGAATGATCACCCGCTGTCCGCTTGCGGTAAGGGTTAGAGACGATTTCTGCGGAGGAAAAAACAGGAGGCAAATAAAAATGGCTATTATTTCCATGAAACAATTACTTGAAGCTGGTGTTCATTTCGGTCACCAAACCCGTCGCTGGAACCCTAAGATGGCTCCGTACATCTTCACTGAAAGAAACGGCATCTACATCATCGACCTGCAGAAAACCGTTAAAAAAGTTGAAGAATGTTACAACTTCCTGCGCGATGTTGCTGCCCGCGGCGAAAATATTTTGTTCGTTGGTACTAAAAAACAAGCTCAAGAAGCTATGCGCGAAGAAGCTTTACGCTGCAACATGTTCTATGTAAACGAACGTTGGTTGGGTGGTATGCTGACTAACTTCAAAACTATCCAAACCCGTATCAACCGTTTACGTAAGCTGGAAGCTATGGAAGCTGACGGAACTTTTGACGTACTGCCGAAAAAAGAAGTTATCGGTCTTCGTCTTGAGATGGAAAAACTTACTAAATATCTTGGCGGTATCAAAGATATGAAAAAATTGCCGGGTGCTCTCTTCATTGTTGATCCCCGCAAAGAAAATATTGCTGTGCTTGAAGCACGCAAACTGAATATTCCTATTGTTGCTACTGTTGACACTAACTGCGATCCTGACGTTATCGATCATGTGATTCCCGCTAACGACGACGCTATTCGTGCAGTAAAACTTTTAACTGCAAAAATGGCTGACGCTGTTTTGGAAGGTCGTCAAGGTATGCAAATGGAAGAAGCTGCTGAAGCTGAAGAAGTTGCAGCTGAAGACGCTGAATAATAATCAAATACTGGAGGACGAATAAATGGCTGAAATTACTGCTGCATTAGTAAAAGAACTGCGTGAACGTACTGGCGCAGGTATGATGGACTGCAAAAAAGCTTTGAGCGCAACCGATGGCGATCTTGAAAAAGCAATCGACTTCCTGCGTGAAAAAGGTTTGGCTGCTGCTGCTAAAAAAGCGGGCCGTGTAGCGGCTGAAGGTTTAGTTGAAGCTTATATCCATGGCGGCGGACGTATCGGTGTTTTGGTAGAAGTTAACTGCGAAACTGACTTTGTTGCTAAAACTGATGCTTTCAAAGAATTGGTAAAAGACGTTGCTATGCATATTGCTGCAACGAATCCGTCTTACCTCAAACGTGAAGAAGTTCCTACGGCTGAACTTGAGCATGAACAAGCTGTTTTGGCTGAGCAGGCTCGCAATGAAGGCAAACCTGAAAAAATCATTGAAAAAATGGTTGCAGGACGTATCGAGAAATACTACAAAGAAGTATGCTTGATGGAACAACCTTTCGTTAAAGATCCCGACAAAACTATTTCTGATTTGATTACCGAATCAATTGCTAAAATCGGTGAGAATATTTCTATTCGCCGTTTCACCCGTTATCAACTGGGCGAAGGCATTGAGAAAAAAGAAGAAAACTTTGCAGAAGAAGTTATGTCTTTCGTAAAATAATGAGAAACCGCATAAGAGAACACTTCGGTGTTCTCTTATTTTTTGCCCGAATGGCTGTAGTTCACAAAAAACTCAAGGTAAAAAAGAGGAAATATTGGTAAAATGTAGAATATGAAATAGGATATAGAGTTGCAGAAAATAGGAGGTCGTGGAAGTGGCGGAGAAATCGAAGTATAAGCGTGTCATTTTAAAATTGAGCGGTGAAGCTTTAGCAGGTGATAAAGGGTTCGGTATTGACCCGGAAACGGTTGAGTCCATAGCTTCACAAATCAAAGATGTTACGGAATGTGGTTTAGAAGTCGCTATTGTCAACGGCGGTGGCAACATCTGGCGTGGTTTATCGGGAAGTTCGAAAGGTATGGACCGCGCTACTGCAGATTATATGGGAATGCTTGCCACAGTTATCAATTCTCTGGCGCTGCAGGATGCTTTGGAGACTTTGGGAGTCCCAACACGTGTGCAAACAGCAATCGAAATGCGTCAGATTGCAGAAACGTATATTCGCAGACGTGCCATACGTCATATGGAAAAAGAGCGTGTAGTTATTTTTGCCGCTGGTACTGGTAATCCTTACTTTTCAACAGATACCACTGCTGCTTTAAGGGCGGCCGAGGTAGAAGCCGATGCGATTTTGATGGCTAAAAAGGGTGTTGACGGTGTTTATGATTGCGATCCGGCTAAAAATAAAGATGCGGTAATGTTTGAAAAACTTGATTATATCGAAGTTATTCAAAGAAAATTGAGTGTAATGGATTCTACGGCAATCAGTCTTTGCATGGATAATAAAATTCCTATCGTAGTATTTAATATTGATAAACCGGGTAACATTTTGCGTGCTGCCTTAGGCGAAGAGATCGGTACCCTGGTGGGAGGAAAATAATCATGGCAACAGTAAAAGAAATCATTGAATTAGCAGAAAGTAAAATGCACAAAACTACTGACGTACTGCGCGTAGATCTTGCTTCTGTTCGTGCAGGACGTGCTACTCCGGCTCTGCTGGAAAAGGTTATGGTAGATTATTACGGCACACCGACACCTGTTAACCAGGTAGCAAGCGTTACTGTACCTGAACCGAGAATGATCATTATCCAGCCTTGGGAGAAGAATCTTCTGAAGGATATTGAAAGAGCTATTATGAAATCTGATTTGGGATTAAACCCTAACAGTGATGGTGCTGTAATTCGGTTGAATCTGCCGCAGCTGACAGAAGAACGCCGTAAAGAGATTGTAAAAACTGTTCATAAAAAATCTGAAGATGCACGTGTGATTGTGCGTAATCTGCGCCGTGACGCTAACGATGCTGTTAAGAAAGCAGAGAAGGCTAAAGAAATCACTGAAGATGAAGCAAAAAAGGGTACTGATGATATTCAGAAAATGACTGATAAAATTATCAAGGAAATCGATAATATCATGGCTAATAAAGAAAAGGAAGTTATGGAGATCTGATGCTGATACCTGACGTGTTGGCACTGCCTTTGGCAGAAGCTATTGCCAGACTGGAAGCTGCCGAGATCGGATATACGGTTGCTGCTACGCAGCCGCCGCGCCGGCAAAACGAAGTTGTGGCGGAGAAGATAGCTGTTGAATATGTGGTTAGGCAGAGTTTGCTGCCTGACAATAAAGTAGCTCTTGTAACAGTAAAAAAATATAGAAAGGAGGTGCTGGAGAATGGCATTAGTAATCAATAAAGACGAATGTATCGGTTGCGGTTCCTGCGCTTCTACCTGCCCCGTAGGTGCTATTAAAGAAGCTGACGGTAAATATGAAATCGGTGATGAATGTGTTGAATGCGGCGCTTGCGCTGGTGTTTGCCCTGTAGGTGCTATTAAACAACCTTGATTTTAAGTTTTTAGGACTGCAAGGCCCCCTCTAAGAGGGGGTCTGTCAGTTTTATTTATCCCAGGGAAGGGTTGGTGTGCTTGTGTTTAACAGCTTGTTCAAAATCAAGAAGAATACAAACCCCGACGTAAATATTGATATCGATGGTATTAATTTGGCTAATGTGCCGCAGCATATAGCAATTATTATGGACGGTAATGGCCGTTGGGCTAAAGCGCAGGGAAAAGTGCGAACCTTTGGGCATCAGGCCGGAGCTGAAACTTTAAAAACTATTGTTAAAATTGCTGATAAAATTGGTGTTAAAGTTATCAGTGCGTATGCTTTTTCAACAGAAAATTGGAAACGGCCTGTTACTGAGGTCAGTTTTATTATGGAGCTTTTAAGACGTTATCTGACCAGTGAGATTGAAGAATTTAATCGAAATAATGTTCAGGTTCGTTTTATGGGCTCACGTGAAGGTTTGCCGGAAGTTGTAAAACAGAAAATGGATCACGCTGTGGAAGCAACTAAAAACAATACCGGTATTATTTTAAACTTGGCAATAAACTACGGTGGGCAGGCCGAAATTTTACAGGCAATACAGCGTATTGCGGCAGATACCGAAAAAGGCTTGCTGAAAGTAGAAGATATACAGGCAGAAACTTTTGAAAATTATCTTTATACGGCTGGCTTGCCTGCGCCTGATCTTTTGATCAGACCAGGAGGAGATAATCGTATCAGTAATTTTATGCTGTGGCAAATAGCATATGCAGAAATTTGGACTACAGATGCATATTGGCCTGCTTTTACCCCTGAAATGTTTTTGCAGGCAATCAAAGAATATCAGGGACGCGAACGACGCTTTGGCGGGTTAGTGACAAAATAAATTAAGCAGGTGTAAAAGATATGTTGACTCGTATTTTGACAGGTTTGGTAGGCGTTCCGATAGTAGTATGGCTGCTTCATAGCGGTGGTATGCTTTTTAATGCTGCAATATTTGTACTGGCAGCTATCGGCTGGCTGGAATTTTATAATATGGCCAAAAATAAAGGCTATAATGTTTTTTATTTTTCGTCCGGTATTATGACGTTGGTGCTGGTAGGAAGTTTGATGTATTTGGATGATTCTATTTATACATTATATTCACTGCCGCTTTTTCTGGTCGTAACTATTATTGCTATTTTACTGGAAGGCCTGCATAAGCACTGTAAAGGTCATTTGGTTGAGAATGTTGGTTTGTCGGTTATGGCGGTTTTATATATCGGCATTCTGTTTTTTCACTTTGGTCTTTTAAGGCAGTTACCATTTGAACCGGTGGTTATTGGCTCATTTGTTTTGGAAGGCGGCGAATGTTTTTTCTGGCTGATTATGCTTGGAACGTGGGCCAGTGATACGTTTGCTTATTTTGTTGGCTGTGCGATCGGTAAACGTAAATTGTGTCCAAATGTCAGTCCTAATAAATCTGTAGAAGGAGCTGCAGCCGGATTTATTGGTTGTTTGGCGGTAATGGTTTATTTGGGAGTAAAGGTGTTAGATATGGCGATATTACAGGCAGTTGCATTAGGTTTATGCGTAGCTGTTTTTGCGCCGCTGGGAGATTTAGTAGAGTCGATTTTGAAACGTTCATTTGGTGTTAAAGATTCTGGTAAGATTTTTCCTGGACATGGTGGAGTCTTAGATCGTTGTGACAGCTTGTTGTTTGCCATACCGCTTGGCTATTATGTTTTAGTGTTTTCGGTTTTGTTGACTAAAACACACTGATTATGTTATTCGGAGGCTTCAAAATGAAAAATGTTTCCGTGCTTGGCAGTACCGGGTCCATTGGTAAACAGACATTAGAGGTTGCTGCAGCTAATCCTGATAAGATAAAAATTAGAGCGTTGGCGGCACATACAAGTGACGTTTTATTGGAAGAACAGATTAATGTTTTTCAGCCTGATATTGCGGCGCTTTCTGATGAGGCCGCTGCAGAGCGGTTGAAAAAACGTTATACCGGCAAGACGAAAATCCTTGCAGGAGAAGCGGGTCTTTTAGAAGTGGCTACGTTCAGCGAAGTTGACACAGTTTTAGCTTCAATGGTCGGTTATGCCGGTCTGAGACCTACTCTGGCTGCGATTGAGCATGGTAAAGACATCGCCTTGGCTAATAAAGAAACGCTGGTTGCTGCAGGAAGTATTGTTATGAGTGAGGTAGCAGAGCACAATGTTAGCTTATTGCCGGTCGATAGTGAACACAGTGCCATTTTTCAAGCTTTGGCAGGTGGTAAGCATCAGGAAGTTAAGCGGTTGCTGATAACTGCTTCTGGCGGTCCTTTTCGTGGTAAAAGTAAAGCTGAGCTTGCAAATGTGACTTTAGAACAGTGTTTGAAGCATCCAAATTGGAGTATGGGCAGAAAAATAACTGTTGATTCTTCTACTTTGGCTAATAAAGGTTTGGAAGTTATTGAGGCGCATTGGCTTTTTGACATGCCTTATGAAAAAATCGATGTAGTTGTGCATCCGCAGAGCGTAATTCATTCTTTGGTTGAATATCAGGATGGTTCTGTTTTGGCTCAGTTGGGACTGCCAGATATGCGTTTGCCGATACAGTACGCTTTTTCATATCCAGAGCGATTTGATAATGCTTTCGGACAGCTGGATTTAGTAAAAGCAGGTCAATTGACGTTTGAAGCTCCTGATTTGGAAGCATTTCCGGCACTGAAACTTGCTGTCGAATGTGGTAAAGCAGGAGGTACCTTACCTTGTGCCTTTAATGCTGCTAATGAAGAAGCTGTTTACGCATTTTTGGACAATAAGATTAAATACCTTGATATTCCGATGACTATAGAAAAGATTATTGCCAGACATCAGAATATATTGCAGCCTGTTATTGAGGATATAGAGCAGACAGATGCTGAAACTCGCAGGCTGACCAGAGAAATTTTAAAAAACTTGTAATGAGAGGGGGAACTCGGACATGACAACTATTTTAGCGGCTATTTTTGTTTTTGGTGTTTTGATCACCGTACATGAATTCGGCCACTTTATTACGGCAAAGATGACAGGCATGCGCGTGGACGAGTTTGCCATTGGTTTCGGACCTAACATTTTTCAGAAAAAAGTTGGTGAAACTCTATATAGCTTAAGAATTATTCCTTTAGGCGGGTATAATAAAATAGCCGGTATGGATCCGGAAGAGCCTGACAGCGATGATTCTTTTAAGTCAAAATCTATTCCTGCCAGAATGTTGGTTATTTTAGCAGGTTCGTTAATGAACTTTCTGCTGCCGATAATTTTGTTTTTCAGTATTTTTATGATCAATGGTATTCAAAAGCCAGTCGATCAGCCTATTTTGGGCACGATTATGGAAGATAAGGCGGCAGCGCAGGCAGGCTTGCAGGTAGGCGATCGTATTCTTGCCATTAATGGTGAAAAGATTGTCACATGGAATGATTTGGTAGTTACCTTGCAGAAGTATCCTGATAAGGAGATTACTGTTACGGCAGAGCATCAGGGCGCAGTAAAAAATTATCAAATGACGCCAGCCTATGATGCGCAGTATGGCAGGCCCTTGATAGGTATTTCTCCTACATATGAACAATACCAGCCAGGCGTTGTTGAAGCGGCGACCATGGGCGCTGGCTATACTAAGTATATTATATTTGCGATGATTGACGGTCTGCAGAAAATAATTACCGGGGCGGCGCCGGCCGATGTTTCAGGTCCTATCGGCGTAGCTAAAATGGCAGGTGAGATGGCAAATCAGGGCATGCTTCCGCTACTGAACTTTATTGCTTTTCTCAGTATTAATTTAGGCGTTATCAATTTATTGCCATTGCCGGCTTTGGACGGCGGGCATTTTGTTCTGTTAGTTCTGGAAGCCGTACGTGGCAAGCCTTTAGGAGCGCGTGCGACAAATGCTATTCAAATGGTTGGCGTAGCGATCATTCTCAGTATTACTGTTTTGGCGGTGTTTAACGACATCAGCCGATAAAATAAAGAGGTGTCTTTATGAAGCGCAGAATAACCAGACAATTACAGTTGGGATCTGTATTTATTGGCGGTGATGCTCCTGTTTCAGTACAGTCGATGACTAATACGAGGACAGATGATGCTGCAGCGACTTTGAAACAAATTAAGGAACTGGCGGCAGTTGGCTGCGATGTCATTCGTTGTGCTGTACCTGATATGCCTGCAGCGCAGGCATTACGGGAAATAGTTGCGCAGAGTCCGATTCCTGTAATAGCTGATATTCATTTTGATTACAAGCTTGCTTTGGCGGCTGTAGATGCCGGTGTCAACGGACTTCGGTTAAATCCGGGTAATATTGGCGGACGTGAAAAGGTAGAAGCGGTAGTTGCAGCGGCCAGAATAAAAAATATACCTATTCGTATCGGCGTTAATGCCGGTTCACTGCCGAAGGATTTATTGGAAAAATATGGGCATCCGACAGCAGAAGCATTAGTAGAAGCTGCTTGGCGTCATATACATATTTTAGAAGAACTTGATTATCGTAATATCAAAATTTCTTTGAAAGCACATGACGTACCATTAACTATTGCAGCTTACAGGCTTTTAGCTGCTCAATGTGATTATCCGCTGCATGTTGGGATTACTGAAGCTGGTACTGTTAATTCCGGTATTATTAAATCGGCAGTTGGTATAGGTACGTTATTGTCGGAAGGTATTGGCGATACGATTCGTGTTTCGCTTACCGGGGATCCGGTTAATGAAGTAAAGGTTGCTTATAATATTTTAAAAGCGTTGGGGCTTAGAGAATATGGGCCGACTTTGATTTCCTGTCCAACTTGCGGCAGGACCAGAATCAATCTGGAAAAGCTTGCTTTAGAAGTCGAACGCCGTTTAGACGAAATAGCGGAACCAATTACGGTTGCAGTTATGGGATGCGTAGTTAATGGACCTGGTGAAGCCAGGGAGGCCGATATAGGTATTGCCGGCGGTATTGGCGAAGGCCTGCTGTTCCGCAAAGGCGAGATCATAAAAAAAGTCAGCGAAGATAAAATAGTTGACGAGCTGTTTGATGAAATTAAGAAAATTTTGGTTGAGAGGAAGATGAAATAATGCTAGTTTCCAAACTGTATGCTCCTACTTTGCGTGAGGTTCCTGCAGAGGCGGAGGTTGTTAGTCACCAATTAATGCTGCGTGCCGGCTTTATGCGTAAAGCTGCCGGTGGTATTTATACTTATCTGCCGCTTGCCTGGCGTGTATTGAAAAAAATAGAAAGAATAGTACGTGAGGAAATGGATGCCAAAGGTTCACAGGAACTTTTGATGCCTATTGTCCAGCCGGCTGAGATTTGGCAGGAAAGCGGACGTTGGGATGTATACGGTGCGGAAATGTTCAGGTTGCAGGATCGTCATAATCGCTGCTTCTGCCTTGGGCCTACACATGAAGAAATGGTAACGACTTTGATCCGCGGTGATGTTCGTTCTTATCGTCAGCTGCCGCTTAGTGTTTATCAAATCCAAAATAAATATCGTGATGAACGTCGTCCGCGTTTCGGTTTGATGCGCGGTCGTGAATTCATTATGAAAGATGCGTATTCCTTTGATCGTGACGAAGCTGGTCTTGATAGATCTTATCAGGATATGTACGATGCTTACACCAATATCTTTACTCGCTGCGGACTGAACTTCCGTCCTGTTGAAGCTGATTCCGGGGCTATCGGCGGCAGTGGTTCACATGAATTTATGGTAATTGCCGATAGTGGTGAAGCAGAGATTGTTTTCTGCACCAGCTGCGATTATGCGGCTAATGTTGAAAAAGCAGAGTTATTTCCTTTGGAAGCTGAAGAAGAAGCAATGCTGACTAAAGAAGAGGTAGTAACACCAGACTGTAAAACTATTGCTGATGTGTGCGCTTATTTAAAACTTCCTGTTGACCATTCTGTTAAAGCTGTTGCTTATAACAGTGAAAAAGGTTTGATTCTTTGTTTTGTACGTGGCGATCACGAAGTCAATGAAATCAAAGTTATCAATACCTGCGGCGTTATTGACCTGGAAATGGCGACAGAGGAACAATTGGCTGCTGCTGGTACTGTCGGCGGTTATATGGGCCCTGTTGGCATCGATAATAAAAAGGTCATAGTAGTTGTTGACGCTACTGTTATGAAAATGCATAATGTCTGCTGCGGCGCTAATAAAGAAGGTTTCCATTTCATCAATGTTAACCCGGATCGTGATTTTACACCAACATATGTAGCAGATATCCGTCTTATTCAGGAAGGTGATCCGTGCCCGCATTGCGGCGGAGAAGTGAGCAAAGCCCGCGGCATCGAGGTAGGGCAGGTCTTTAAGCTGTTTACTAAATACAGCTCTGCTTTAAAAGCTACCTATCTTGATGAAAACGGCAAAGAGCAACCTATGGTAATGGGATGCTATGGTGTCGGTGTCAGCAGAACGATGGCAGCTGCTATTGAGCAGAATTATGATGACAATGGTATCATCTGGCCAATCGAAATAGCACCCTATCATGTGCTGGTTGTGCCTGTTAATACAAAAGATGAAGCATCTGCAGCGAAAGCTGAAGAAATTTATATGCAGTTGAAAAAAGTAGGTCTGGAAACAGTTATCGATGATCGTAATGAACGCCCCGGTGTTAAATTTAAAGATGCTGATTTGATCGGTTATCCGCTGCGCGTTGTAGTTGGGCCGAAAACATTGACCGAAGGTAAGCTGGAAGTCAAAATTCGTAAAACAGGCGAGATCAGATATTTGCCTTTAGATGGCGATTATGTACAAGATATCAAAAATATTATTGCAGAACTTGCTTTTTCAAAATAAAAGATTAAACTGACAGTAAGGAGGTGCCGATAATGAGTTCTCATGATTGGGAGATGCTTATTCGTCTGTTATTGGCCGCTTTTTTAGGCGGAATAGTCGGCATCGAACGCGGCAGCGGCGATAGACCGGCAGGCTTTAGAACACATATTTTAGTTTGTGCCGGTGCGGCGTTATTTATGCTGGTTTCTATGTACGGTTATGATGATTACCCTATGCATGGGGAAGAATTCCCGCGTAATCGTGATTCTTCCCGTATCGCTGCACAGGTAGTCAGCGGTATTGGTTTTCTTGGTGCCGGTACGATAATGCATGAGGGAGTTACCGTACGTGGTTTAACAACAGCTGCCAGCTTGTGGATGATTTCGGCCATTGGGTTGGCTGCCGGTGCTGGGATGTATGTTTTAAGTATTGGTTCTACGGCGGTAATGATGGTTACTTTGGTAACTTTTCACAGCTGGGAAAAACGTTTTGCCGGCAGCAGCAGAAATGCCCGCCGCTTTATTCGGATTGTTGCCGAAAATGAACCCGGTATTATAACGAATATTACTGCGTATTTGACTGAAAATGGCGTGAAGGTACGCACTTTAAACGTAAAAAACAACTCCAGAAAAAATGAGGTAGTTTTAGAGCTGTATCTCAAAATAAGTAAAGATAGAGATGATATTGATATTATTCGCGGTTTACAAAGTATTGAAGGCATCATTACTTTAGAGAACGTTGGTTGATTGGTAAGAAAGGACGCAAGCATGAAGGCGAAATATTGTATTGTTCCTGATAAAAATAAATTTTTTGCTTTTTTAGCCGAGCAGTCCTTAACGGAAGCAGAATTATTGCGTGCTCGTTTAATCCAGCCGGAGAAAATCTTTATGGATATCGAGGCTGCCGTGTGGCAGATAGAGTATAAAGCAGTTGCTCCCGTGACAGAAACTTTACTTGCAGCGGTGGCAAATAAGCTTGCCGCTGCTTTTAATTTAACAAAAGTGGAGCTGCAGCAGACAAATCTGCTGGAAACTTCCGTTGTGGCTGAATCAGTTAAAATAGAAAATAAGCTTGAAACAGAAAATAAGTCTGTGCAGGTAGAGCCGGAGCGTGAAGAAATTCCTTTGCCGCCGGAAGAACCTGAAGCAGTTGAAATAGGAGAAGCTGCCGCATTTGAAGCAGTGCCTTCGTGTGAGGCAGAGCGTAAAGACGATGCTTATGAAAAGGCTTATAACCTTCTCTATGGAGGAAATAAAAAAGCAGACGGACTTATTTTTGGTAAAGCATTTAAAGGTAAACCCCGGCCGATGATCGACGTTATCGAAGAAGAAAATCGAGTCGTAGTAGAAGGTACTTTTGTAAAAAGCATTGATAAGGACGGTAAGCTGACTGCTTTTATTGAGCGAGTTCTGCGTACCGGCAATGTGATGCTCACTTTTAATTTGAGTGATGAAACCAGTGGACTTTATGTTAGAATGCGTTTTGAAAATCTGGAAGAATGTCTGCAGTTTAAAAAGAAAATCAAACCGGGGATGCAGCTGCGTATTATGGGTAATGTTGCTCCTGACAGATTTTTGTTTGATGAAATGGTCATCAGTCCTCAGGGTATTATAGCTGTTCCTAAAAAAGAACGTATGGATAACGCTGAAGTTAAACGTGTCGAGCTGCATTGTCATACAAAAATGAGTAAGATGGATGGTGTAACACCAATGGAAGAATTGGTGGAGACAGCGATAAAATGGGGGCATAAAGCTCTTGCCATCACAGATCATGGCGTTGTACAGGCTTTTCCGTTCTGCTTTGATGTAGCTGAAAAAGCGGATATCAAGCTGATTTTCGGTATGGAAGGTTATTTGATGAACGACGACGGGCATGATATCGATCTGGAGCCGACGGATACGATCAAGAAAAGCCGTATCAAGAAGGTTAAAAATAATCACATTATCATTTTAGCAAAGAACGAAACAGGCCTCCGTAATCTGTATAAACTGGTAACAATCAGCCATTTGCGTTATCTGCATAAACGGCCGATGCTGCCGCGTGAGGTTATCGAAGAATATCGCGAGGGTTTGATCCTGGGTTCTGCCTGTGAAGCTGGTGAACTGTACAGGGCTATTTTGGCAGGTCGTACCGATGAAGAATTAGAGAAAATAGCTTCTTTTTATGATTATCTGGAAATTCAGCCAACCGGCAATAATATGTTTTTGGTCAGACAGGAGCGTTGCACAGTCAAACAGCTGCAAGAGCATAATAGGAAAATTTATGAACTTGGTAAAAGGCTGGGCAAGCTGACCGTTGCTACCTGTGACGTGCATTTTTTGCATCCGGAGGACGCGCAGCTGCGGGCTATCCTGCAGGCTGGGCAAAATTATTCTGATGCTGATCAGCAAGCGCCTCTTTATTTCAGGACAACAGAAGAAATGCTCAAGGAATTTGAGTATTTTGGTAAAGAAATTGCTTATGAGTTGTGTGTAACCAATCCGAATAAGATTGCGGAGATGGTAGAAAAAATCAAACCTGTTCCTGATCGTGATCAGCTGTATTCACCATTTATACCTGGGGCAGAAAAAGCTATCAAGGAAATGTCTTATCAGCGTGCGCACGAATGGTATGGTGAAAATCTGCCTCAGGTAGTCAGCGACAGACTGAAAATGGAGCTCGATTCCATTATCAATCATGGGTTCTCAGTTCTGTATTATATTGCACATAAGCTCGTAAGAAAATCTTTGGACGATGGTTATCTGGTTGGGTCCCGTGGTTCTGTCGGTTCTTCTTTTGTAGCGACTATGATCGATATTACAGAGGTCAATCCGCTGAAACCGCATTACCGCTGTCCACAATGTAAACACAGCGAGTTCTTCATGAAAGAAGAAGTTGCGTCAGGTTTTGACTTGCCTGCTAAAGCATGTCCTGAGTGCGGTACAGAGATGATCCGTGATGGGCACGATATTCCGTTTGCCGTGTTTATGGGTTTCCATGGTGATAAAGTACCTGATATTGATTTGAACTTTTCCGGAGATTATCAGCCGACAGCACATAAATATACAGAAGAACTTTTCGGACGCGATAATGTTTGCCGCGCCGGTACGATTTCAACGATTGCTATCAAAACGGCTTTTGGTTATGTCAAAAAATATTATGAGGCAAAAAATCTGCATGTGCATTCGGCACATGTTGCAGGTCTTGTAGAAGGTTTTGCCGGTATTAAACGAACTACTGGCCAGCATCCGGGCGGTATCATGGTTGTACCGCGCAATATGGATATTCATTATATTTCGCCGATGAACAGACCGGCCGATGAAAAAGATTCGGAAACAGTAACTACTCACTTTGATTATCACTCGATCAACGACCGTCTGGTTAAGCTTGATATACTTGGTCACGACGATCCGACGGTTATCAAAATGCTGGAGGAATTGACAAATATTCCACCGCAGCAGATACCCGTCGGCGATGAAAAAACTATGTCTATCTTCCGTTCGACTGAGGCTTTCGGCGTAACACCTGAGCAGATCGGCAGTGCCGTTGGCACTTATGGTATTCCTGAATGTGGTACACAGTTTGTACGGCAGATGATTCAGGATGTTCAGCCTAAAAATTTCAGTCAGGTTGTCAGGGTATCAGGCTATTCGCATGGTACTGATGTATGGCTGAACAATGCGCAGGATCTGATTCGCGAGGGTAAACCCAGTGAGGAAACGATTTCGACGCGTGATGATATTATGACTAATCTGATCGCGAAAGGCGTAGATCCCAGTATGTCCTTTAAAATTATGGAATATGTTCGTAAAGGCAAGGCGGCTAAAGGCGGTCTGGAAGCACCCATGCTTGAAGCGATGCGTGCCGCAAAGGTGCCGGAATGGTATATTGAATCCTGTAATAAGGTCCAGTATCTTTTTCCGAAGGCGCATGCAGTGGCATATGTTATGATGGCTTATCGTATAGCATACTGTAAAGTGCATTATCCACGTGAATTCTATGCGGCATACTTTACTGTGCGTGCACCGGACTTTGATATGGATCATGTTGTCAAAGGCGTTGATTATATGAAACGTTATATTAAAGATGTCTATGCACAGGGCTATAAAGCAAGTAACAGAGATAAAGATACGGTGACGTATCTGGAGTTGGTGATTGAAATGCTGGCTCGTGGTTTTGAAATGGAACGTATCGATTTGTATAAATCCCATCCGACGCGTTTTACCGTCACTGAAAAGGGATTGAGGCCGCCGCTTGCTGCTTTGGGAGGAATTGGTGTTACTGCCGCTCAAAGTATCAGCGAAGCCAGAGAAATCGGTCATCCTTTTATTTCCCAGGAAGATCTGCGGGTAAGAGCCAAGGTTGGTAAAGCTGTAGTTGAAAAATTGGCAGAACACGGAGCCTTAGGGGATTTGCCTGAAACAGATCAGATAGATTTATTCTGACATTAGGAGGCGATTAGTATGTTAGAAGCAGGAGTAAAAGCACCGGAATTTTCGTTGCAGGACAAAGATGGTAATATTGTGAGCCTGAAGGATTTTTTAGGGAAAAAAGTAGTTGTCTATTTTTATCCTAAGGATTCTACACCGGGGTGTACACGTCAGGCCTGTTCTTTTCGCAATAATTACGGTGAGTATAAAAAAATGGGCATTGAGGTTATCGGCATCAGTAAAGACAGCGTAAAATCTCATGCTAATTTTGCCGCGAAACAGGAGCTGCCTTTTATTCTTTTAGCTGATCCTGAACGTCAGGCCATCGAAGCTTATGATGTATGGCAGGAAAAGAAATTGTATGGCAAGGTATCAATGGGAGTAGTGAGAACGACTTATATCGTTGATGAAAAAGGTATGATCGAAAAAGCATATCCTAATGCTAATCCTGATACTAATGCTGAAGAAATTTTAGCCTATTTGAAAGGTTGAGAATCAAAAGCGCGTTCTTGTATAAGGACGCGCTTTTTGATAAATACTTGCAGGAGGATACGATGCAGATAATTATTTCCCCAGCAAAAAAAATGCGTATTGATAATGATGACCTTGTTTCTGCGGCAGAACCGCGCTTTTTAAAAGATACAGAAATTTTACTGGCAGAGCTGAGAAAGATGCAGTATGATGATCTAAAAAAGTTGTGGCAATGTAACGATGAGATTGCGGCATTAAACTATAAGCGTTTACAGACTATGCGTCTGCGTGCTAATCTTACCCCGGCAGTATTGGCTTATGACGGTATCCAGTATCAATATATGGCACCGCGTGTTTTTGAAAATGCACAGCTTGATTATGTGGCAGAACATTTAAATATTTTATCAGGGTTTTATGGTATTTTAAAAGCAATGGACGGTGTTGTTCCTTATCGTTTGGAGATGCAGGCAAGGCTGCCGGCTGCCGGGTGTAAAAATCTGTATGACTTTTGGGGAAGCAGGCTTTATTTTGAGCTGACGCAAAACGATAAAAGCATTCTTAACCTGGCATCAAAAGAATACAGTAAAGTTATAGAAAAATATTTGACGCCGGAAGTGGAATATGTCAGCTGTATTTTTGGTATTTGGCAGGACGGTAAAGTAAAGGTTAAAGCTACTGAAGCGAAGATGGCCCGTGGTGAAATGGTGCGCTGGTGTGCCGAGCATAATATTTTACACATTGAAGACACAAAAAAATTTGACTGTTTAGGATATAAATATCAGAAGGAGCAATCCACCGCAAAGGAATTTGTTTTTCTGAAAAACTGAAATTTGTGACTGGGCTTGATAAAAGTTTGAATTTTGCCATATATATTGTAGGGAAGTTAACAAAAAACTTGTAATTAATCTTACAGGGTGGTATAATATAAGCAGAAAATTTATGACTTCTTTTGAGAGAGTGGGTGCTATACCCGCTCTTTCCGCTTATTTAAGATAAATTACAGACCGGAGGTGAGTATTGTGCAGAAGGAAGCTCTGGAAGCTTTGATTGCTGATTTGGTAACGCCGCTCTTAGATGGTACCGATCTGACTTTGGTAGATGTAGAATATGTGCGTGAAAAAGATTGGTATCTGCGTATCTACATTGATAAACCGGGTGGAGTTGAAATCGACGATTGCCAATTAGTAAGTGAAAAACTGACTACAGTTTTAGATGAAAAAGACCCGATTAAAGAGAAATATTACCTGGAAGTTTCATCACCCGGCATTGACCGCCCGTTGAAAAAAGATAAAGATTTTACAGCAGCTTATGGAAGTAAAGTTGATATTTCCTTTTTTGCTCCGTGGGAAGGCTTAAAAGATCTGGTTGGAATTTTAATAAGTCACAGCGATGAGACAATAGAAATAAAAACGATTATCAAGGGAAAAGAAGCCAAAAATCCGGTCAGCATTGACCGAAAACTTATCGCAATGATCAGACCGCATATTGATTTTTAAATATTATAAAGTATAGGAGGATTAAGAAACGTGAACGCAGATTTTATTCTGGCAATAGGGGAATTGGGAAAAGAGAAGGGGATTGATCCGGAACTCCTGTTCCAGGCGGTCGAAGAAGCTCTTGTAACAGCTTATAAAAAGAATTTTGGTTCTAACCAGAATGTCCGTGTTGATATGAACAAAGTAACAGGTGAACTTCACATATATGCACAGCGTCATATTGTGGCAGAGGTAGGCGACGATCCTAATGAGATTTCTCTGGAGGAAGCCCGTAAAATAGATCCTCGCTATGAAGTCGATGATATTGTAGAAACTGAGGTGACTCCACGTAACTTTGGTCGTATTGCAGCACAAAATGCCAAACAGGTTGTTGTACAGCGTATCCGTGAAGCAGAACGCGGCATGGTTTTCGAGAAATTTTCCAGCAGAGAGAATGATATCGTAACCGGTATCATTCAACGTATGGAAAATAAAAATGTTTATATTGATTTAGGTAAGGCCGAGGCTATTTTGACTCCTAACGAGCAGATACCCGGAGAAATTTATCAATATCATGATAGGATGAAAACCTATATCGTGGAAGTAAAAAAGACCAGCAAAGGCCCACAGATTATGGTTTCCCGAACACATCCGGGATTGCTGAAAAGACTGTTCGAGCTGGAAGTTCCTGAAATTCACGACGGATTGGTCGAGATCAAGTCAGTAGCTCGTGAACCTGGTATGCGTTCTAAGATATCCGTTTATACTAAGGATGAGAATATTGATCCGGTCGGCGCCTGTGTTGGACATAAAGGTATGCGTGTTCAGACTATTGTTAATGAGCTGCGCGGTGAAAAAATCGATATCGTCAAATACAGTTCCGAGCCTGACCAATATGTGGCTAATGCCTTATCGCCAGCTAAGGTTGTCAGTACTGAAGTTCTGGAAGAAGAAAAAATCTGCCGCGTTATAGTGCCTGACTATCAGTTGTCTCTGGCAATTGGTAAAGAAGGACAAAACGCACGTCTGGCAGCGAAGCTGACAGGCTGGAAGATAGATATCAAAAGTGAATCTCAGGCTGCCGAAGAAGCAGAACAGGGAGCACAAGAAGTTGGTGTAGCCTATGAAGCAGACGAAGATTAAAAAGATCCCTCAACGTAAATGTGTGGGCTGTAATGAAATGAAAGAGAAAAAAACTCTGCTGAGGATAGTACGTTCTCCGGAAGGTGAGATAAGCCTTGATTTGACTGGGAAAAAGGCAGGTCGTGGAGCTTATGTTTGCCAATCTAAAGAATGCATCACAAAAGCAGTGAAGGAAAAACGTTTGGAACGGGCCTTGGAAAAGCCTGTCAGCGAAGAAGTTTATGCCAAATTGCTGGAGGATTTGCCTGATGGCGAATAATGGTGTGACTTTTGCCTTAGGATTGGCACAGAAAGCAGGTAAACTGGCATCAGGCGACTATGCTGTAAGATCTGCTCTGAAAAACGGTAAAGCTAAGCTATTGCTTGTGGCCGCAGATGCTGCTGAAAATTCTAAAAAAGATATGTATTTTATGGCAGAGATGTCTGATACACCCGTGGTTGAATGCTTGACCAGAGATGAACTGGGCTGGGCGATTGGCAAGGCTAAAAGAACCGCAGTAGTTGTTTTGGATAACAGCTTTGCGAATATGATAAATAAAAATATATGACATAAATACGCTTGGAGGTGGATGAATGGGTAAGCATAGAGTATATGAGATAGCAAAAGAACTTGGTAAAACAAACCAGGAAGTAATCGATATTTTAGCTAAAAATAACATTCAGGTAAAAAGTACGTTAAGCACTGTAGACGATACGGTTAGAGATTTGGTAGTGAAAAACTCGGCCAGGAAGCCTGTACAGGAGAAGAAGGCTGCTCCTGCACCGCAACATATAGTGAAAAAAGAGCCGGTTAAGCAGGCTGAAGCTGCTCCGAAGCAGGTGCAAACTCAACAGAATTCCGCTGCGAATACACAGCGTCCGCAGCAACAACAGGGTCAGCGTCCCAACAATCAGGGGCAACGTCCTATTAATCAGGGGCCGCGTCCTGCTGCCGTTAATCATCAGCAGGGGCAGAACGCAGGTCAAAACCGTCCTAATCAGGGCATCAGCCAGCAGAATCGTCCTAACAACCAACAAGGTCAGCGCCCACAGCAACAGCAGGGGCAACGTCCTAATACCCAAAATCAAGGTCAGAGGTTTAATCAAAACCGTCCTAACCAGGGCGTTAATACGCAAAATCGTCCCAATAATCAACAGGGACAACGCCCGCAGCAGGGAAACAGACCGCAGCAGCGTCCTCAGGGGGGCATTTATATAGGCCCGCGCGGGCAGCAGCCTGGTCAGCATAATGCTAACGCAGCGCGCCCGCAGCAGCAGGGTAATGCGCGCCCGCAACAGGGAAATATGAATAACAATAATAATGCACGTCCGCAGCAAGGCGGTACCGGTGCACAGCGTCCGCAGGCCAATACTGCTCGTCCTGCTGGTGCCAATAATAAACCTTTTAATAAAAATGCCCGTAAAGATAAACCGCAGATCAAAGGTTCTTATGCAACTAAAGACAGCCGTCCTAACCGCAGTAATAATCATATGGGACGCAGTAATAAACGCCAGGGCGGCAATAATAATGTTCCGCGCGTGCAGCAGCCTGTAGTAGAGGTTCAGAAACCTACTTATGTAGAGATCGGCGAAACTATCAATGTCAAAGATTTTGCCAACCTGCTGAAACGTGAAGTCAGCGAAGTTATCAAATCTTTGTTCATGTTGGGCGTGATCGTTACTATCAATCAGGATATCGACTTTGATACGGCATTGTTGGTCGGCAGTGAATTTGATGTCGAAGTTGCCGCGTTACCGCCTGAAGAGGATCCGACTGAAATTCCGGAAGTGGAAGATGATCCGGCTAAACGTTTGCCGAGGCCGCCGGTAATCACTGTTATGGGTCACGTTGACCATGGTAAAACTTCTCTGCTTGACGCTATTCGCAAGGCTAATGTTACAGCAAGAGAAGCTGGCGGTATTACGCAGCATATCGGTGCTTATCAGGTTAATTATCAGGGCAAAAAGATTGTTTTCCTTGATACTCCCGGTCACGAAGCTTTTACAGCTATGCGTGCGCGTGGAGCACAGGTAACAGATGTTGCTATTTTGGTAGTTGCTGCAGATGACGGTGTTATGCCGCAGACGCTCGAAGCTATTAACCATGCAAAAGCAGCAAAGGTACCTATTATCGTTGCCATTAATAAAATGGATCGTCCCGGAGCTAATCCGGATCATGTAAAACAGCAGCTTGCTGAGCATGAGCTGATCCCGGAAGACTGGGGCGGCGATACTATCATGGTTCCGGTTTCCGCACATCAGAAAACAGGTATTTCCGAACTGTTGGAAATGATTCTGCTGGTTGCAGAAATGCAGGATCTGAAAGCTAATCCAAGTCTGCCTGCTCATGGTACGATTATTGAAGCGCAGCTTGATAAAGGCCGCGGCCCTGTCGCTACTGTTTTAGTTCAGCGCGGCACTTTGCAGATCGGTGATACTATTATTGCCGGTACTGCTTATGGCAAGGTGCGTGCAATGGTCAATGACCGTGGTGAAAAAGTCAAAAAAGCACTGCCTTCTACGCCTGTAGAGGTTTTAGGCTTGAACGATGTGCCGCTGGCCGGTGATATTCTTGATTCTACTGATGAAAAGATTGCCCGCAGTGTTGCTGAAAAGCGTGTTGCGAAAAAACGTATTGAAGAAATTCAGCAGAATTCCAAAGTTTCGCTGGATGATTTGTTCCAACGTATTCAAGAGGGCGAGATTAAAGACCTGAATATCGTCGTTAAAGCCGACGTTCAAGGTACTATCGAAGCTTTGCGTTCTTCTTTGCAGAATATAAAAAATGACGAAGTTAAAGTCGTTGTTGTACATGCTGGTGTAGGTGCTATTACCGAGTCCGATGTTATGCTGGCCTCAGCCGCCAATGCCCTCATTATCGGCTTTAATGTTCGTCCTGATGCTAACGCCCGTAAAGCAGCGGAAGCAGAGAAGGTAGATGTTCGGACTTACCGCGTTATTTATGACGCTTTGAATGACGTTGAAGCTGCTATTAAAGGTATGCTGGCACCAAAATTCCAGGAGACTATCCAGGGCCGTGTAGAGGTTCGTCAGATGATCACTATTTCGAAAATGTTGATTGCTGGCTGCTATGTGCTGGAAGGTAAGATCACCAATACTTCTAAAGTGCGCGTAGTTAGAGACGGTATCGTCATCAACGAAGACGAAATCGACACTTTACGACGTTTCAAAGACGATGTGAAGGAAGTCGCTGCAGGCTATGAATGCGGTGTTACTTTGGAAAAATTCCGCGATTTGAAAGAAGGCGACGTGTTCGAAGTCTTCACTATGGAAGAAGTCGCCGTCGAATAGGTGAACTATGGCTAGATTAAGAGTAGAAAAAGTACAGGAAGCAATCAAACAGGAGCTTAGTAAAATGCTGCTGATGGATATCAAAGATCCACGGATCCAGTTTGTTACCATTACCGGTGTTGAGCTTACTGATGATATGAGCATTGCTAAAGTATATGTCAGTCTTTATGGTCCGGAAAAGGATCATGAAGCCGCCTGGCAGGGATTGAATAAAGCACTTGGTTTTATGCGTACGGAAATAGCAAAGCGGATTCGCCTCCGCTTTGCTCCTAATTTGATTTTAGTAAAAGATACTTCGATGGAGTATAGTGCACATATCGAGGGATTGCTGAAGAAAATCAAAGAAGAGGAAGGTCCCTCGCATGAGTAAGCATTGTTCCCTGCAGGAAACAGCCGCTTTACTGCAGGCTGCCAATAAAATAGTATTATGTTCTCATGTGAGCCCAGACGGTGATACGCTGGGCTCTGCTTTGAGTTTGATGAAAGCTTTGCAGAAGCTTGGGAAAGATGTCATTGTGACTGTTGATGATGAAATCTCAAAGGTCTATAAATTTTTACCCGGTATCGAAAGCTTTGCCCGTTTTCAAAATGATGAGCGGATAGCTGTGGATCTGTTAGTCGTGATCGACGCCAGTTCTTTAGATAGAGCCGGTAACGTGTCACAGTGTGTCAGTGCTCCTAAAACACTCAATATTGACCATCATATTTCTAATACCGAATATGCCGATTATTTGTATCTTGATACAGCTGCGGCTGCTACTGGTGAAATTATGTATGAGTTGATTGATACATTAGGAGTTGAAGTGGATCTGGAGATGGCAACGTGTATCTATACGGCGCTGTATACGGACTGCGGTTCTTTCAAATATTCTAATACGATGCCGAAAACGATGCGGATAGCTGCAGCTTTATTGGAAATAGGGGTAAAACCCAATGAAATTTCTGACAGTATGGAGATTAAGCCGCGCTCTAATATCGAGATGCTGACAAAGGTTCTGGAAACATTGACCTTTGATGCTGATGGTAAAATTGCATATATTTCTATTAATAACGAAATGTATGACAAAGATGTTGATACAGATACCTTCATTTCTTATCCAAGGTATATTGAAGGCGTCGAAGTTGCTATTATGTTTAAAGCTGTGGAAAAAGCTGTTACCCGTGTCAGTATGCGGTCTCGTAACCTTGATGTTTCTGAAATCGCTATTACCTTCGGAGGCGGCGGTCATCTGCGCGCGGCAGGCTGTACTATCGAAGCCTCTTTACCTGAAGCGCAGCAGCAGCTTTTGAAAGCCTTAAAGGAAAAATTAGTATGACATCAGGCATTTTGAATGTACTCAAGCCCTGTGGAATGACGTCTCACGATGTGGTCGGCTTTCTGCGCAGGACTTTGCAAACTAAGAAAATCGGACACGGCGGCACACTTGATCCTGATGCCGCGGGAGTACTGCCTGTTTTTATCGGTACGGCAACAAGGCTGTTGGAATATGCAGTCGAAGGCCGTAAAAATTACCGGGCTGAACTGAAATTCGGTATCAAGACAGACACAGGAGACGACAGTGGTACGATCATTGCCAGTTCAGAGGTTCGTGTTGTTACTGAAGCCGAAATTCAAGAAACTCTGCAAAAATTTATCGGTGAACAAAAACAGATTCCGCCCATGTACTCTGCTATAAAAAAAGATGGTCAGAAGCTTTATCAGCTGGCACGGCAGGGGATTGAAGTTGAACGGGAAGCACGGAGCATTACTATTGATGCTTTAGAGCTGCTTCATAAAACTGGTACTTCTTTAACACTTGATATTGTATGTTCAAAAGGAACTTATGTAAGGACTTTGCTGGAAGATATTGCGGCAGAACTTGGTATGTGCGGCACAATGAGCTTTTTATTACGCAAACAGGTAGGAGATTTTTACCTGTCAGAGGCCAAAACTCTGGAAGAAATTGCCGCTGCACCGTATGCTTATCTGCTTCCTGCCGAAGCAGCAGTGCAGGATTTACAGGAACTGGTTTTGACAGATAAGCAGGCGCTGCGGATTACTCAGGGGGTAAAGACCACTGTGCGAGGCATTTCAAACGGTACATACCGCTTGAAAACGATTACAGGTGATTTTCTTGGCATTGGCAGTGCAGAGTCCGAGCTCGTTAAAGCTGAAAAAATATTGAAACAATTTCAAGCAGATGCGGAAATGATTTAGATTGAGGCAGATATGGAAATCATTACTTCATTAGAAGCTGTGAAAACTGAATATAGTCCCAGTGTTATTGCTTTGGGAACTTTTGATGGGCTGCATTTAGGTCATCAGGATATTATAAAAACAGCACGTGATTATGCCCAAAAGCATGGTTTGAAGCTGATTGTTTTTACATTCAGCAATCATCCTTTATCCTTGATCAAGCCTGATTTAGTGCCAGTGCGAATTATTACGCAGCAGCAAAAAATAAAATACCTGGAAAAATTAGGCGTTGATATTTTGGTGAACGTACCTTTTGATCATGATTTAGCCGGATTATCGCCGGATGAGTTTTTGAAAAAACTGGCTGTATTTAATTATCGATGCTTAGTAGTAGGTGAAAATTTCAGCTATGGTTTTTTAGGCAGCGGTAAAACAGATACTTTGCAGCGTACCGGATTGCACGATCACTTTACCGTGATTATCAGGCAACTGGTCAAATGCGGTAAAAACGTTATCAGCAGTACTGGCATCAGAAGTCTGATCCAGGCAGGGCATGTGGAGCATGCTAATCAGATGCTGGGGCGTGCTTATGCGCTCACCGGTATAGTTACGCATGGGGCGCAGCGCGGCAGGACAATTGGTTTTCCAACTGCGAATATCGAACTGCAGCGCAGTGAAACTGCTGTGCCGGCAACTGGTGGTTATGCGGTCAAGGTCAAGGTAGGCGATAAGCTGTATTTCGGTATGGCCAATATCGGCAATAACCCTACTTTTGGCGATGTGGAGCATGCACGTCTGGAGGTAAATCTGTTTGATTTTAAAGGCGATCTGTATGGCAGGGAGATCACTGTTTACTTTTATAAATATATACGTGGTGAAGAAAAGTTTGCCAGTATCGATGCGCTGAAAGTACGTATTACTGAAGACCGCGAAAATATTAAAAACTATTTCCAATGTTACAAAAAATAGTTGTCTTTAAAAGTCAAGTGTGGTATACTACATAAGTACTTTAACCAAGGCTTGGATGCTCGCTTCTCCAACGACCTCTATGCTTTGGGGATTATAAAAAAATGGAGGAATTACAATGTTAACAGCTGAAAGAAAACAACAACTCATTCTTGAAAATGCACGTCATGAAGGCGACACCGGATCTCCGGAAGTACAAATCGCTGTCTTGAGCGAACGCATCAAATATTTGACCGAGCATCTGAAAGAACACAAGAAAGATCATCATTCCCGTCGCGGCCTGCTGAAAATGGTTGGTCAACGTCGTGGTCTGCTGAACTATCTGATGGCTAAAGATATCGAACGTTATCGCGCTATCATTGCTAAGCTTGGTATCCGTAAATAATTTTGAGTATCAGAGCCTGCCTTTTCGGCAGGCTTTTTTATTTTCCTGTTAAGGTGACAGAGTTTTGTAAAATATTGTTTTGTTTTAGTAATAATGCTGTTAGTAACAATGATTTTGCTATATAATAGGGAATAGATAATATGCTAATAAAACTACGCCGGGAGGTTAAATGATGAGTAATTATTCTTTGCCGTTGTTTATGCAGGTCAAAGAAAACGCAGTTCAGGACCTCAATAAAAATCTAAGTTTATATATGCCTAAACTTATTCATACCAAAACTTTGATTTTAACGACAGACGGACTTTTACAGACTTTAGAGAAAAAAGTCGTTGTTCTATTGAAACAGTTACTGGATTTTGAAATCATTACCGTTCAGGAGAGTTCCTTTGATTTTGCTGTTGATGTTGCTAAAAAGGTAGCAATGAACAATATCAGCCTGATCATTGGTTTGGGCGGCGGTACAGCACTGGATACGGCCAAGTATGCTGCTTTTGTCGCCAATGTAGCTTATATAGCGATACCGACTACACTTAGTAATGACGGCGTTGCGTCTCCTGTTTCCGTATTGTTTGCAGAAAACGGCCGCAAACATTCTTTTACTTCTAAAATTCCTGACGGATTATTGATCGATACGGATATTGTTTTTGATGCGCCGAGGCTTTTGATGAAAGCCGGTGTTGGTGATACGATCAGTAATTATACGGCACTGTATGATTGGAAGCTGGGGTGTGAAGAAAACAGCGATCGTCCTAACGATTTTGCCTATATGCTTTCTGAAACGGCGTTTACTTCGCTTTTATATTCTGAGGCTAAATCACTGACGACAGTTCCCGGTATTCAAATGCTGGCCCAGTCACTGGTATTGAGCGGGCTGGCGATGCAGATAGCTGGTAATTCACGTCCTTGCAGCGGGTCGGAACATTTATTCTGTCACGCTATGGATGAGCTTTTTGAGCATAATATCCCACATGGTATTTTGGTAGCTCTTGGCAGTGTCGTAGCCTGCCGTCTTCAGGGACGTGACCATCATATTCTGCTGGATTTTCTGGAAGCTTACGATATTTCCGTTAGCCCAAAAACTTTGAATATTACTGAAGAAGAATTTATCAAAGCCTGGATGTTTGCCAAAGAAGTCCGTAAGCGTTATACGATTTTAAATAAGATCAATTTACAGCCGGAGATTTTCAGACAGATGTATGAGATGCTGGTGAAGGAATGTAAGTAATATGCTGTATGTACATAAGTTTATTGCGGGCTGGCTGCTGCCACCCGGCGGTATTATTGTAATGCTGTTTTTACTGTGCTGTTATTGTTTTAAGAAACGCAGCAGACTTCGTTATCCTTTAACAGCAGTAACGGTCATTTTATATCTGTTTTCGATTTTGCCTGTTGCCGGAATGCTGATGCAGGGACTGGAAAAGCAGTATGTTCCTCCGGCGTTGGAAAAAATAACTGGTAAAACTGATGCTGTAGTTGTTCTTGGCGGCGGAGCTGTCAGGGATGTGCCTGATATCAGTAGTAGAGAGGCCTTGTCGGCGGTCTCTATGAATAGATTGATTACCGGATTGCGTTTGCAGAAACGATTAGATATCCCGATCATTATCAGCGGGGGGCAGGTTTTTACCGACAGTGGTACGGAAGCTGCTGTGGCAAAAAAAGTGCTGTTAGAGCTTGGCGTATCGTCACAGCAGATTTCGACAGATACCAAAGCAAGAAATACAACTGAAAATGCTGTTAATGTTGCTGTGTTGTGCCATGAAGAGCAGTGGCGGAAAATAGTATTGGTGACCTCGGCTTTTCATATGCCGCGCAGTGTACTGAATTTTGCTGATAAAGGTTTGGACATAGTGCCTTTTCCCTGTGACTATCAGCTGAGCGGAAAAATGCAGCTAAGTATTTTTAACTTTATGCCGCAGGGGTTTGCGCTGGAGCTTTCTGCAATGGCGTTAAAGGAATATCTAGGGTTGATGGCTTTAAAGATATTGTAAAAATAATCATGGTAAAATAAAAACACCTGGTCGGTAAACCAGGTGTTTTTATTATTTGCTTAAAAGTTTTTGAGCCTCTGCTTTATCAGGCGTAGCATAGTAGGTTGTTTGATCGGTATAGATTACAAACCCAGGTTTAGCGCCATTGGGTTTCTTGACAAAACGCCGCTCGGTACAGTCTACAGGTACCTTGCTGCCGCTGCGGCTTTTACTGAAATAAGCTGCCAGCATAACTGCTGCTGCAATATCACTTGCCGTTGCCTGAGGCAGCGTTGTTTTTAAGATGACATGTGATCCGGGAATGTTTTTAGTATGGAACCACAGATCCTTACCGCGTGCTAATGTAAAAGTCACGTAGTCGTTTTGTTTATTATTTTTACCGATATATAAGGTCGTTTCTTTGGAAAGCTTTATGAGCAGCGGCTCCGATTTTGGCTCCTGACCTTTATGTTTTTTGCCCTGATTCTGCAGCAGTCCTGCGGTGATAAGTTCCTGTTTTATTTCAGCAATTTCGTTCTTGGTGGTTGCCGTAGTCAGTGAAGCATCAATGGAAGCCAGGTAATTGAGCATTTCCCTGGTCGTTTCAATTTGGTTTTGGACTTCGCTTTGTGCACGTTTATATTTATTGTACCGCCTATAATAGGCCTGTGCGTTTTCAGTAGGTGAAAGCAAGGGGGATAATTGGATTTCAAGCGGCTCGTTGTCATAAATATTAAGCAGTTGGCAGGAACTTTGTCCCTTGCTGATCTGATAAATATTAGCCATGATGGTATCGGCGATCATCCGCTGTGCTTCAGCTTTATCAGCGGTAAGCAGATCTTTTTCCAAAACCGGCAGCTTCTTTTCCAGACGCTGGCTTTCGCCAGTGACTAATTTTTGCAGTGTTTCCTGTTCTGGTAGTTGAATTGGCGTCAGGGTGACTGCATAATTAAGTGCGCTGTTGATATCTGGCAGTTGTTTAGTATTACAGCCTGGTTCCAAAATCGTGGGCGCAAAAGGCAGAATAGTCTTGACCTGATTAGTGCGGCTGATGACAGCATATACCGGCACTGCTGTTTGCTGATTAGCTGATTGCTGTAATGAATAGATTGCATTGGCGAGACGTTGTTCTTCCTCTGCAGTCAAAGCAGTTGTGTTGCTATCTATACCAGCCGCAGCTAAAAGCTCGGATGCGGTTATTTTACCAATGCCTGTAGTGGCAGCGATCAAAGCAGCTAGGTTGTTTTTTGTTTCAAATTCGTGCATTGCCTTAATGATTGCATTGGCTGGAGCCGTTAAAATAGAAAGTCCGGTCTGCTGAGGCGGCGAAAGATAAGGCAGATTAGGCATGATTTGCCGGAAAGAACTCATTGCTTTATTAACATGCTTCAAGCTGTCGAAAATCAGACTGTTTTCGGCAAAAATGATATTGCTGTTTTTTCCGGTCAGTTCAAAAATCAGTTGTTTAGTAATTATTTGCCTAGCGGTACCGATCGTATCAATATCTATGGTAATGATACGATCCAGACCGCTTTGCTCGATTCTGGTTATACGGCCTTCTTCCAGATGCTTGCGCAGCAGCATACAAAAAGCTGGAGGACTTTCGGGACGTTCGGGTAATTTATCCGGCAGGTACAGCATCGGTGAACCGCCGCTGAAATCAGCAAGCAATGCCGCAGTATCGCGTTCGCGTTTTACAAGCAGCAGCAGTGACTCGTATGAGGGCATAAAAACCTTGTAGATCTTGCCGCCTAAAAGCTCTTCTTTTAGTTTATTTGTTAAAATATGCAAGGTCAAACCTTCTAAATTCATTGATTTGCTCCTTCTTACTTCGTTTTTTAGTGATTTTGATTTGCACGTGAAAGCAGAATAAGATATAATAATAGTTCAAGAATAAGTATACAACAGATTTCTCGATTAGCAAATAATCGGAAGGGGATACGATTATGAAAAATCTGCTTTTGGTGCTGTGCCTGGTTGCCTTTTGCCTGCAGGCGGAAGCGACGCTTCCAGCTACTGATCAGAATTTAGAAGCGGCTATTGCCTATGGTAAAAGCTATCAGGGTGAAAAAAATGACGCAGTTATGCTGCAGCCGTGGGTAATTGCTGAAAGTTTTGAAACCAATCCTTATCGTGATGAAGAAAGGATCATAGTTTATACACCTTATCTGCTGACGGCTCTGGATACAGCAGGAAAAACGCAGGACGCTGCCGATATCAGTGTGGAGAATGCTAAAGAACTGGTAGCGCGTTACGATGGTGTGCTAGTTATACGTGCGGTGATCAATGCACCGATAATCCTGAATGAAAAAGATGTGGAAGTGCAGCTTGTGCAAAATGGAAATTTTGTCACACCATACCACAGCGACTATTTAGACAGCAGATATCTTGACAAGGTTGTTAATAACCCCGTTGTGGATGTAGAAGTACAGAAAAAGCTGGATCGAATGGAAACGATCCAGGAAAAAGCGGCTGCGCTGCAAAAACAGCTGGATGCCTTGAAGGAAAATAAAATCAAGCCTGCTGACATCGATCTGAAGCAGAAACCTAAAACGGATGCTAAATCTGAGCCTGTGGAAGTAAAACAGAAGATCTGCCAGCTGCAGTATAATTTTTATTTTGATCAGGCAGAATTCAATGTTGATAAACCTTATTTACTGGTCATTAAGGACGTTTATTGCGGTGGGCGCGAATTTGCTGTGGATCCTGCGTTATTAAAATGAAATAAATCATCATAAAATTTAGGAGGTTTTAGCTTGCTGAAAAGTATGACTGGCTTCGGCCGTGGTGAATATGAAGATGAGCAGTTTTCAGTAACGATTGAAATGAAAACGGTCAATCACCGTTATAACGAGGTAGCTATTCGCTTACCGCGTTTTTTGAATCCGGTAGAGGACAGAATCCGTAAGACTATTTTAAAATCTGTTAATCGTGGACGCATCGATGTTTTTATCAATGCTTCCTATACCAATACAGAAAATGTTTCGATTAAAGTAGATAAAGCTTTGGCACTGGCGTATCATAACGCTTTGCGTGATGTTGGTTCCGCTATCGGCTGTGAAGATTATAAGCTCAACGAGCAGTCGGAAATTTTATATTTGTCACGCTGCCCGGATGTGATCAATGCACAAGAAGGTTTTTTTGACGTTGAGAGTGTTTGGCCGAAGCTGGAACAGGCTTTGCGCCAGGCTATCAGTAATCTTGTAGCTATGCGTGAGACCGAGGGAAGTAATATTTATGGTGATTTCATTAAACGTGCCGATCTGATTGCCGAAAAACTGGCAGTAATCGAAGAACGTTCGCCGCAGGTAGTTGAAGAATACCAGACCCGCCTGAGCGACAGGATCAACGAACTGCTTGAGAAACATAACCAGGTCATTGAACCGGAACGATTGCTGCAGGAAGTCGCTATTTTTGCTGACCGTACCAGTATTACTGAGGAGATCGTCAGACTGAAAAGCCATATCAAACAATTCAAGCTGATCATTGATGCAGATCAGCCTGTCGGTCGCAAGCTCGATTTTCTTATCCAGGAATTCAACCGCGAGGCAAATACCATTGCTTCCAAAGCCAACGATTATACTTTGGCGCAGGTTGTTGTGGAGATCAAAGCTGAGATAGAAAAAATCAGAGAACAGATCCAGAATATCGAGTAATGGGGAAAGGGTGAAAGTATGGATATCAAATTGATCAATATTGGCTTTGGCAATATTGTAGCTGCCAACAGGATCATTTCTATCATCAGTCCTGAATCTGCTCCTATCAAAAGGATTATTCAGGAAGCGCGCGACAGAGGTATGCTGATCGATGCCACTTATGGCCGCAGAACCAGAGCGGTTATTGTGACTGACAGCGGTCATATTATTTTATCGGCTGTGCAGCCGGAAACAGTCGCCAATCGTTTAGTGCAGACTGACGACGAAGACGAAGAATAAATAAAACGGAAGGTGGGCTAATCGTGAAGCCGCAGGGGTTATTATTAGTTTTGTCCGGGCCGTCAGGAGCCGGCAAAGGAACGATTTGTCAGATGCTTAGGGAAAAGCTTCCCGACTTGGCTTATTCCGTTTCAGTTACTACAAGACAGGCGCGTAACGGCGAAGTTGACGGCGTGAATTACTTTTTTAAATCTTTGGAAGAAGTAAAGCAGATGATCGCAGAGGGAGAACTGCTGGAATATGCCGAGGTTTATGGAAATTATTACGGTACGCCCCGTTCTTATGTTATGGAACTGCTGAATCAGGGCAAGGATGTTATTTTGGAGATTGATATCCAGGGCGCGATGCAGATCAAAAAACGCTTTCCTGATGGAGTATTTGTGTTTATCGTACCGCCGTCACTTGATGAATTATGCTCGCGCATTTATAAACGCGGCACGGACAGTGAAGACGTTATTAAACGCCGTTTAGCTTCGGCAACAGGTGAACTGGCTTATGCTAACGAATATGATTATATAGTTGTCAATGATGTGGCTCAGAAAGCTACCAGCAAAGTTTTGACGATCATGGAAGCAGAACGTTACCGTGCTGCCAGAACTTATTTTATTATCAATGAAATTTGCCATGCGGCACATAAGGAGAGAGAAATATGAGTATGGTTGACCCTTCTATCGATTATTTAGCAGAGAAAGTTGACAGTAAATACACCCTGGTGATTTTAGCTGCCAAACGTGCCCGTGAATTGACTGTAGGCAATCAGAATATGCCTCAGAAAGAAGTAAGCACCGCTTTGCGCGAGATTGCTGACGACGTTATTACTTACGAGCGTAAAGTACGCTGAGATAAGGGGGCTTAGTGCCTTGTTGTTAAAAGGAAAGAAAATCGTTTTAGGCGTTACCGGCGGTATCGCCGTTTATAAAGCTGTCGATCTTGTAAGCCGTCTGCGCAAGCAGGGGGCAGAGGTGCGTGTCGTTATGACAGAGCATGCCCAGCAGTTTGTTACGCCGCTGACATTTAAGGAAATCAGCGGCAACGCTGTTGCGACTTCTATGTGGAACAGCAATCAGGAATTTAATGTTGAGCATATCGCTCTGGCAAACTGGGCTGATGTTTTTGTAGTGGCCCCGGCTACTGCCAATATCATTGCGAAAATGGCGCACGGTCTTGCCGATGATCTGCTTTCTACAACTTTACTGGCCGCTCAGGCACCAATCATCGTCTGTCCGGCGATGAATACAGGTATGTATGAAAATGCTTTTACGCAGGAAAATATTACCTGCCTGAAAGCGCATGGCATAACAGTGATGGATCCGGCGACAGGCTTTTTGGCCTGCGGTACTTCTGGTGCTGGACGTCTGCCTGAGCCTTCTGAAATCGTGGAATTTGTCAAAGCTTTCTTTGCCAGAAGCTGCGGCGATATGAAAAATCTGCGTGTTTTGGTAACTGCTGCCGGTACCCGCGAGCCGATCGACCCGGTACGGTATGTTGGCAACCGCTCCAGCGGTAAGATGGGTTATTCTATCGCACAGGCTGCTGCTGACCGCGGTGCCGAGGTGACTCTGGTTTCGGGGCCGTCAGTGCTGAATCCGCCTGCTAATGTCAAAACGGTGCAGGTTGAAACTACGCAGCAGATGATGGACGCCTGTTTGGCAGTTTACAACGATATGGATATAGTGATCAAAGCTGCTGCTGTGGCTGATTACAGACCCCATGATGTTGCCGAACAGAAAATCAAAAAGAAAACTGACGACGCCTTAACTGTCGTAATGGATAAAAACCCTGATATTCTAAAAGCGCTGGGCGAACGTAAAGAAAAACAGTTTTTGGTAGGATTTGCTGCTGAAACTCAAAATCTGGTCGCTAATGCAAAAGAAAAAATCTGCAAAAAGAATTTGGATATGATCGTTGCTAACGATGTCACTTTGCAGGGGGCAGGATTTAACGCTGATACCAATATCGTTAAATTTCTGTTTCCGGACGGCGAAGTGCGCGAGCTGGAGCAAATGACCAAATCAGAAGTTGCAGAAGAGCTTTTGAATACTGTTCTGCGTTTGCGCAAATCGTAAATAGTATAACTCGGTCAAATGGCGTAGAAATAATCTTTTGTAGGCCTCTGGATGTAAAAATGAAAGATTTTTGTAAAATCTGTTGCAATTTGAAAGTTGTTCCGCTATAATAAGCATTGTAATTGAATATTACTCATCAAGAGCTGGTGGAGGGAATGGCCCTGTGAAACCGCAGCAACCATTGTAAGGTGAAAGTCTTGCAAAACGGTGCTAAGTCCTGCGATAATTCGTGAGATGAGAATGCTGAACGATAATACGCAGCGCTCTCATTATGAGAGCGCTTTTTTAGTAAGCAGGCAGATTGATGATGTGTATTTTATCTAAAGGAGGCTAATTATGAGAAAATTATTTACTTCTGAGTCTGTAACAGAAGGACATCCGGATAAGATCGCCGATCAGATTTCTGATGCGGTTTTAGACGCTATCTTAGAACAGGATCCGATGGGACGTGTTGCGTGTGAGACTTTGGTGGCAACCGGTCAGATCCATGTTGTCGGTGAGATTTCCACCAACTGTTATGTGGATATTCCGAAAATCGCCCGTGAAACTGTAGTCAATATTGGCTATGACCGTGCTAAATACGGCTTTGACGGTAATACCTGCGGCGTGCTGATCTCTATCGACGAGCAGTCTGCCGATATCGCTTTAGGTGTTGATAAAGCACTGGAAGCTAAAGAAGGCAAAGCAGAAGAAACTGAAGTAGGCGCCGGCGACCAGGGCATGATGTTTGGTTACGCTACTAATGAAACCGAAGAATATATGCCACTGCCTATCTGTCTGGCTCATAAGCTGGCCCGTCGGTTGTCGGAAGTTCGTAAAAACGGTACCTTACCGTATCTGCGTCCTGATGGCAAAACTCAGGTTACAGTTGAATACGACGACGGTAAGCCAGTACGTATCGACGCTATAGTCGTTTCTTCTCAGCATGCGCCGGAAATTCCGATGGAGCAGATCCGCGCTGATATTATGGAGCATGTTATTAAACCTATTATCGTACCTGCAGAAATGCTGGACGCTGATACCAAATACTATATCAATCCTACCGGCCGTTTTGTTATCGGCGGGCCGCAGGGTGACTCCGGTCTGACCGGACGTAAGATCATTGTCGATACCTACGGCGGTATGGCACGTCATGGCGGCGGAGCTTTCTCGGGTAAAGACCCCACAAAGGTAGACCGCAGTGCTGCTTACGCCGCACGTTACGTTGCCAAAAATATCGTTGCTGCCGGACTGGCTGATAAATGTGAGATTCAGCTGGCTTATGCTATCGGCGTGGCACAGCCTGTATCTGTTTTGGTAGATACCTTTGGTACCGGAAAGATCGACGATGATAAGATCGCTGACCTGGTGCGCAAAAACTTCTCGCTGAGTCCGGCTGCGATCATCAAAGCTTTGGACTTACGCCGTCCGATCTATAAACAAACGGCTGCTTACGGCCATATGGGACGTACTGATATTGATCTGCCGTGGGAGCGTACGGATAAAACCGCTTCCTTGAAAGAACAGGCAGGCTTGTAATTTAAAATGTTGGTAAAGTCACAGCTTCTGCGGGAGCTGTGACTTTCTTTATCTTAGTATAAAAACTGTTGTCCGTAGGAAAAATAAAGGAATTTTCATTTAAATAGTAGAAGTATAATAAGCTAAAGTTTACAGTAATGGAGCATTACATGAAATATATAAATGTGGCAATCAACCTGCCTGTAAAAAACTTGTTCAAACAATTTACCTATGCCGTACCGCCGCAGCTGGACCACGTTGATGTGGGCTGGCGTGTTGTGGTGCCGTTTGGGTATCAGACGGTGGAGGGGTTTGTGACATCGTTGGCCTCGGCTGCTCCGGCAGAATACGAATGTAAAGAAATTTTGGCGACGCTGGATACGCGCCCCTGGTTTGATGCAGAAATGCTGGCAACGGCAAATTGGCTGTCGGAATATTATCTATGCTCGCCGGCTGAGGCGATGCGGCTGTTTATTCCCGGTAAAACCAGTATCAAGCGGCAGGCTGTTTATAACGATGAAGGTAAGCTGATCGCTTATGATTACGAAAATAAACTGAAAATCAAGACCCGTATCTGCTTTGTTGTGACTAAAGCAGGACGTGAGGCTCTGGCAGCATATAATAAACGCCTGCGTGCACAGATGCATGCCTTGGAGGTGCTGGCAGAAGCCGAACGCCCTTTAAGCGGGGAAGAATTGGCGGCAGTGCAGGTGAGTGCTGCGATACTGCGTATCTTATGTGAGAAAGGCTGGAGCGAACGCAGTGAGCAACGTGTTTTGCGCAATAGCTATGCCAACAGGACGGAGCTGAAGGAAAGTCTGCATTTGACAGACGAGCAGCGTCAGGCTGTTGAGGCTATCGGCAGTGCTATTACAGAGCCGCATCAGGAAACTTTTTTGCTGCAGGGCATAACCGGCAGCGGTAAGACAGAGGTTTACCTGCGGGCGGCATCTCAGGCAATGGAAGCAGGTAAGCAGGTATTGCTGCTGGTACCAGAGATAGCATTGACGGCACAGATCGTTAAACGTTTTCAGGCCTGGTTCGGCGATGAAGTTGCGGTTGTCCATAGCAAGCTGTCACAGAACGAACGTGCCGATGTGTGGTATAAAATGCGTACTAACAGTGCCAAGCTGCTGATCGGCGTACGATCAGCTGTTTTTGCTCCCTTCAGTGATCTGGGCCTGATAATTATTGACGAAGAACATGAGAGCAGTTACAAGCAGGACGAGCGGCCCAACTATCATGCGCGGACAGTAGCCCTGAAAAGGGCGCAGCTGAGCGGTATTCCGGTAGTTTTGGGAAGTGCGACACCTGATTTGGAAAGTTTTTATAAAGCGCGCAAGGGAACATATACACATCTGCGTTTGCTGCAGCGTGCCAACGGCAGTATGCTGCCGCATGTTGAAATTGCCGATATGAGGCTGGAATTGCAGCGGGGGAATAAATCTGTGCTCTCGGCGGCGCTGAACGATGCATTGCTGCAGACGGCGGTACAGGGAGAGCAGGCTATAGTACTGCTGAACAGGCGTGGTTTTTCAACATTTGTGATGTGTCGTGACTGCGGTGAAAGTATTGTATGCCCGCATTGTGCTGTTGCGCTGGTTTATCATAGTGCCGGTGAAGCAATGCGCTGCCATTACTGCGGGAATACAGCCCCGATCCCGGACGAATGTCCTAACTGTCATAGTCGCCGAATCAGATTTTTTGGTACTGGCACCCAGAAAGCGGAAGCAGAGATTGCCGAACTGCCGGAAATCAGGATTTTGAGGATGGATCAGGATTCGACTGTCAAAAAATTCGCGCACGAGGATATTCTTAAGTCTTTCAGCAGCGGTGAATATAATGTGCTTTTAGGTACGCAGATGGTAGCAAAAGGACATGATATACCTAACGTAACATTGGTGGGTATCCTTTCGGCAGATTCGACGCTGAATCTGCCTGATTTCAGAGCTTCGGAACGAACCTTTGCTCTGCTGACACAGGCTGCAGGCAGAGCCGGGCGCGGTAACAGGGCCGGCCATGTGGTCCTGCAGACCTATGACCCGGATAATCCCGTTATCAAGCTGGCGGCGACGCAAGATTACGACGCTTTTGCCGCCGGCGAACTGGAAATCCGGCAGGAGTTGGGATATCCGCCTTATACCGAAATTTTGAAAATTACGGTATTGGATAAGGAAGAAGTGCGTGGCAGCAGTCTGGCCCAGCGGATCGTTAATTTTCTGCAGACGCTGCAGCTGGAACATCCTGAACAGGAACTGTTGGTATTGGGGCCGTTCCCTGCTATTGTTGCCAAGGTACGTGACCTGTACCGCATGAACATTCTTGTAAAATGTCCGCAGATGGAGCTGGTCAAGCGTGCTTTGTGGAATTCTGAATTTAAAGAATGCCGCAATGTCTTTTTTGACGTCGACCCTGTCAGCGTAGTTTAGAAATTGCCTGCAGTTTGAATTTTATGGTATAATATAAGGTACGAAAAATTAAGGAGGTCCGACCGTGGCTAAATTAGATATTATTGTTGCCGGTAACCCAGTGCTGCGGTTAAAGGCAAAAGAAGTAGAACGTATAGATAAAAAAACAGTCCGTTTGCTGAACGATATGGCGGAAACCATGTACGCGGCAGACGGCGTAGGCCTGGCAGCGCCTCAGGTAGGTGTTTCCAGACGAATAGTAGTTATCGACGTTGGCGAAGGCCTGATTGAGCTTATCAATCCGGTTATCACCAAAAGGGAAGGTTCCGTTGTCGGCGGCGAAGGCTGTCTGTCGGTGCCTAATTTTGAAGGCGAAGTAGAACGCGCCGAATATATCGAATGTGAGTTTTTTGACCGTAAAGGCAAACGTATGAAGCTTGCCAGCGACGGCATTCTGGCGATTGCTGTACAGCACGAGCTGGATCATTTGGACGGTATCCTGTTTATTGATAAAGCTACCGTACTGACACCTAAAGAAACAGTGCCTGTCGGCATAGAATAGGCGGTAAGCTAAAGGAGATCAAAATGAGAATTGTATTTATGGGTACACCAGATTTTGCCGTAGGAACTTTACAGGCTTTGGTGGAATCAGGTAAGCACGAAATCGCTGCCGTTGTTACGCAACCCGACCGTCCTAAAGGGCGCGGGCAGAAAATGCTGATGACGCCTGTTAAAGAATACGCTTTATCGCAGGGTTTACCTGTGTATCAGCCGGCGAAGGTCAAAACACCTGAGGTTATTGCCCAGCTGCGTGAGTTGCGGCCAGAGATCATCGTCGTTGCCGCTTTTGGGCAGCTGCTCAATCAGGAGCTTTTGGCACTGCCGCCTTTAGGATGCGTCAATGTACACGCTTCGCTGCTGCCGAAATATCGCGGTGCGGCACCGATCCATTATGCGATTTTGCAGGGTGAAAAAGAATCCGGCGTAACGATCATGCAGATGGATATCGGCATGGACACTGGCGATATGCTCAGTAAAGTTATCGTTCCTATAGGCAGTGAAATGACGATGGGAGAGCTGCATGACGAATTGAAGGTCAAAGGGGCTGAGCTTCTAGTGCGAACGTTAGACGAGCTTGCCTCAGGTGCGGCAAAGCCTGAAAAACAAAATGAGACTGAAGCAACCTATGCCAAGCTGCTGGACCGGGCAATGGAAAAAATCGACTGGAATAATCCGGCCGCTAAAATACACGATTTGGTGCGGGGCTTTAATCCGGCTCCCGGCGCATTTACCAGATTGCCGGACGGTAAAAACCTGAAAATATGGAAAACAGTTCCGGCAGAGGGGCAGACGGCACCAGCAGGTACAGTTACGGCTGTAACGAAAAAAGGTTTTATAGTTGCCTGCGGTAGCGGTGCCTTGGAAGTGCTGGAAGTGCAGCCGGAATCGAAAAAACGTATGGAAGCCAAAGTTTTTTGCAATGGCCGCGGTGTAGAGCCCGGCACTGTATTAGGTAATATCGAGGGGTAAGTAATGATTGAACTTGAAAATGTTTTTAAGCCTAAAAAGAGGGTCTTTGTTTCCCTGACGCTGGCCAGTGCCGTTATTGGCGCGATGGTCATTTATATGGCCTGGCGCGTAGCTCTGCCTGGTTTGGAACAAATCAACGCCAAACTGCCTGTAGTGTTCGGCGGCATCGGTATCGCTATTGCTTTAGCATTGCTGGCCGGTGTTGCCGGTATCGTACTGGCGATTTTAGGTGTACCCATCATGAAGATCTTTTACTTCTGGGCCTGGAAGGCTGTGAATATCTTATTCCCCTTCGCCGTTGTTTTAGGCAGAATTTTTGATATCCCGCGCAGTAAGATAGAGCAGTCTTTTATCGAAGTCAGTAATCATCTGGTCAAGCAGCATCGCGTCAAAGTTCCTGCCGACCGCATTATGATCCTGACCCCGCACTGTATCCAGCTGGATACCTGCGTACATAAGATCACCCGTAATATCGAAAACTGCCGTCAATGCGGTGGCTGCAGCGTCGGCGATATGCTGGGGCTGGCCCATAAATACGGTATCCACATGGCAGTAGCCACAGGTGGAACTTTGGCTCGGCAAATGGTCAAACAAATCAGACCGAAAGCTATTGTTGCTGTGGCCTGTGAACGTGATCTGACTAGCGGTATTCAGGACGTGTTCCCGCTACCGGTAGTCGGCGTGCTCAATGAGCGCCCCTTCGGGCCCTGCTTCAATACCCGCGTTGATATCAAACGTGTGGAGGCCGCAGTATTAGACTTTTTAGAAGTTGAGGAAAAGCATGGCGAACATTAAAGAACAAGCCGCTGCTGTGAACATGATGTCAAATGCTCGCTTAACAGCGGCTCAGGTGATCAACAGCGTTTTCAGCGATGGGGCCTACGCCAATATAGCGCTCGGCAAGGCGCTGAGCAAACAAAATCATAGCGAACGAGACAGAAGGTTCGTTACTGAGCTGGTTTACGGCACGGTGAAGGCCAAAGGCACTATAGACTGGCTGCTGCAGCAGCTGGTATCACGTCCTCTTGGCAAAATCGAACCGATGATTTTAAATATATTACGGCTGGGTGTTTTCCAAATTTATTTTTTGGAACGCATACCGGCCTCTGCTGCTTGTAACGAGTCCGTTAATCTGGCGAAGAAGTTCGGGCATGAAGGCATCGTAAAATTTGTGAACGGCGTGCTGCGCGGAGCGGTGCGCAGTAAGGAAAGTATCGTTTATCCGGAAGCAGAAAAAGATCCCAGGCAGTATTTAGCACTGAAAGAGTTCCATCCGGACTGGCTTGTAAAACGTTGGCTCAAACAATTCGGTTTTGAAGGAGCGCAGGCTTTGTGCCGCTTTGATAACGAGCCACCGCCGCTGACACTGCGTGTAAACACTTTGGTGACTGACCGCAAAAAACTTCTGGCGAGTTTGCAGGAGGATGGCTTTGAGGCCGAACCTTCCAAATGGTGCGAAGATGGTATCGTCTGTACCAAGATTCCGGCGCTCAGTGTTTTGTTCAGTAAATACAATGATATGTTTTATGTGCAGGACGAAAGTTCGATGCTGGTAGCGCCGGTTTTAGCACCTCAGCCCGGGCAGACAATTATCGACGTTTGCAGTGCGCCGGGCGGGAAAACGACCCATTTAGCGCAGCTGATGCAAAACAAAGGCGTTATCTACGCTACTGATATCCACGAGCATAAAATTAAGCTGATCGAAGAAAACAGCAGGCGGCTGGGCATTACGATCATTGAACCGTCGCTGCAGGATGCGGCAGAGTTTAAGCCTGAGTGGGAGTCAATGGCAGACTGTGTGCTGGTAGATGCTCCCTGTTCTGGGCTTGGCGTACTGCGCCGTCGTGCCGAAGCACGCTGGAAGAAAAATAAGCTTGATCTGAAAACTTTCCCGCCGCTGCAGCGTGATATTCTGCGCAATGCTGCCCGTTATGTCAAACCTGGCGGCAGGCTGGTCTATAGTACCTGCACTTTAGAGCAGGCCGAAAATCATTACATCCCCGCTGAATTTTTAGAAAATAATCCCAACTGGCATTATGCCGGTTTTCAGCACCCGCTGACAGGTGAAACAGTGGACGAATTGCAGCTGCTGCCGCAGCGCGATGGTACCGATGGTTTCTATATCTGCGCTTTGGTGCGTAAGGAGTAGGCTGTGAAAAAAGAGCTTTTTGGCTTATCTTTAATTGAATTACAGGAACTTTTGGTGGCTGCCGGATTGAAAAAATTCCGCGCGGTTCAGGTTTATCAATGGTTATACCAAAAATCCGTAACTGCTTTTGATCAGATGCGCAATCTTTCCAAAGCGGATATCGCAATCTTAGAAGCAAACTTTACACTCCTGCCGCAGCAGCTTAAGATCCTGCGCGAGCAGGTATCGCAGGACGATCTGACCCGCAAGGTGCTGATCGAATTTCCAGACGGCAATTCGGTCGAAACCGTACTGATGCGCCATGACTATGGTTACAGCGTCTGCGTATCCAGCCAGGTCGGCTGTGATATGGGGTGTGCTTTCTGTGCCAGTGGTCTCAGCGGCTGCATTCGCAATTTGACTGCCGCTGAGATTTTAGCACAGGTCTATATTTTTAACAGTAGGCTGGTCAGGGAAGGCAAGCAGATCAGCCGCGTTGTCGTTATGGGCAGCGGCGAACCGATGCTCAACTTTGACGCTGTTATCGGAGCATTGCAGTTCCTGCATCAGGAAAATACGCTGTATATGAGTTACCGTAATATGACGATTTCTACCTGCGGCATTATCCCGGGTATCGAAAAGCTGACGCAGCTGGGACTGCCGATCAATCTGGCAATTTCTCTGCACGCAGCCGAACCTGAGCTCAGGTCCGAGCTGATGCCGGTCAACAAAGGTTTTCCTTTTCAGGACGTCATCCAGGCTGCCGAAGCCTATGTCGGTTATACAGGCAGGTGACTTATGAATATATTCTGATCGCTGGCAAAAATGACAACCCTGTAGCAGCCGAGCTGCTGGCTAATCATTTGCGTTTCAAACATGCCAGCGTCAATTTGATTCCGGCCAATCCAGTGCCAGAAAAAGGCTTTGAACGCCCATCAAAAAAAGTGGTTGAAGCATTTTTAAAGGTGCTGCAGAAACATAAAATTAATGCCACCGTCCGCAGGGAAATGGGCAAAGACATCGATGCTGCCTGTGGACAGCTGCGCGCCCGGTTTGCCCAAGAGCAGCAGGACTGAAAGCAGCGGCGTTATTAGTGACAAAAACAGACATAAGCTATAAAGTTAGGAGGTTCGCCAATGTTCGTTATCAGTAAAACCCATGTGGGCATGGTAAGAACTGTCAACGAAGACGCTTTGTTGACAACAGGACCTGAGCTTTTTGCGCTGGCTGACGGTATGGGCGGCTATGCAGCCGGAGAAACCGCCAGCAGGGAAGCCTTACAGATTTTGCAGCAGGAAGCGGAAAAATTTAAGGAGCTTACGGGTACCGAGTTATGCACCGCCCTGCGTGAAACAGTGCAGCAGGCCAATAAGCATATTAGGCAGATGGCTCAAAGTGAATTACAGTATCATGATATGGGTACGACGCTCGTGGCAGTATATCTGGCGGCAGACGGTAAAGCTTATGCGGTCAACGTAGGTGACAGCAGACTCTATACATGGAGTGCCGGCGCTTTACAGCAGGTCACCCGCGATCATTCTTACGTCGCAGAGCTATTGGCCAATGGTGAGATCACTGCGCAGGAGGCTTTTAAGCATCCACAGAAAAATATCATTCTGCGCGCTGTTGGAGCCGAAGACGAGCTGGAAGTAGATTGCTTTACTCTTGAGCTGACAGCAGATACCAAGCTGCTTTTATGCAGTGACGGTTTAAGTGATATGGTGGATGACAGACAGATCAGCGAGATTCTGCAGGCACATCAGACGGCCGAAGCTGCCGAAGTGCTGCTGGAAGCTGCCTTAGACAACGGCGGCAGAGATAATATTTCGCTGATCCTGATAGACTTGACCCCGACCGAGGAGGATAACAGATCATGACAGATATGGTAGGAAAAATTTTACATAACCGTTATAAGATCCTGCGTCCTGTCGGCGTCGGTGGTATGGCGGAGGTTTACCTGGCACAGGATATGCTGCTGGACCGGGAAGTCGCCGTAAAAATACTGCGCGCTCAGTTCAATAACGATAAAAGCCTGCTCGAACAGTTCCGCCGCGAGGCTCAGTCCGCCGCAAGGCTGATCCACCCTTCAATTGTCAATATTTTTGACGTTTGCGAAGAAAACAGTTTGTATTTTATCGTTATGGAATACGTAGATGGTAGAACATTGAAAAGTATTTTAGAGGAGCAGGGCCCACTCAAACCTTTCTGGGCCGTGCATATTGCCTGTGAGCTGGCTGCCGCTTTGCAGCATGCCCATAACCGCAATATTATTCACTGCGACATCAAACCGCATAATGTCCTTATCAATAAAAGCATGACGCCTAAAATCGCCGATTTCGGTATCGCGCGTATGGTCACCAGTCAGACGATGGTCTATACATCGTCTGTGATAGGTTCGGTGCATTATCTGTCGCCAGAACAGGCTGGCGGCTGTCCCGTAACGGCTCAGTCCGACATCTATTCACTGGGCATCGTTTTGTATGAAATGCTGACGGGACACGTGCCTTTTGACGGCAAAACTGCCGTTGCTGTGGCGATGATGCACCTCGAAAAAACGCCGCCGCCGCTGAAAAGCTATGATCCAGACTTGCCTGATTCGCTGCAGGAAGTAATTGACAAAGCGCTTGCCAAAGACCCGGCCGACCGCTATGCGACCGCCGAAGAAATGTGGCAAGACCTTTATAATATCAAAACTAAAATGCTGCAGGAAAGCGTTGAAGAAGATTATGCCGAAATGCTGGGTATTACAGCGATCTCGAAAAACGAGCTGGCCGAGCCTACCGGAAAAATTTACGACTGGGCCAACGATAACGAGGAAGGCGCTCCTGAAGAAACCATTATCATGAAACCGGCCTTCAACAAAAGTACTGACGAGATAGTGCAGGAAGCTGCCGCTATCAACAGGCGGGAACGCCGGAACAAATACATCAAGCTGTTTGCACTGGTCGCTATATTGTCCGCTGTCTTTTTAATGGTCGGTAACGTGTTCAGCCGCAAAACAGTTGATGTGCCTAACGTAGTTGGTAAATCGGTAGTGGAAGCGCAGAAAACCCTGGAAAAATCGGGCTTTACTGTAAAACTGGACGAAGAATATGACGAGAAGGTGACTCCGGGCTACGTTATCAAACAAGAACCGGAAGGCATCAGTAAGCGTAAGGAAGGCAGCGAGATCACTTTGGTAGTAAGCAAAGGCCTGGAAATGCTGGAAATGCCTGATTTGATTGGAAGAAAGCTGGACAATGCCAAAAAGTTTTTAAGTGACCTGGGTTACGAAACTGGTGTTGTAACTTATAAATTTGTGGCAGGCAAACCGGCCGATTCTGTTTTGGAACAGGCCCCAAAGGCTAAAAACAAGACACCGAAGGGATCGAAGGTAGATCTGGTTGTATGCCGCGATCCCAAAGACCTGTCGATGCCGGACGTAATGGGCAGCAGCTTGAATGATGCTAAAAAAGCCCTGACCGAGTTAGGTATCATGGATATTACCGTACGTTATGTTGAAAGCGGCAGCAGTGAGGGCAGCATAGTAGGTATGGAACCGCCTGCAGGCTCTAAGTTTGCCGCCGACGGTAAAGTTGTATTGCAGGTATCATCCGGCAGTCATCCGCAAAGCGTCAATAAATATGCCGAATTCGTCGTGCCCCAGGGCAGCGGTACCCAGGATGTGCAGATCATCCTGATCGATGCCAACGGACAGCGAACTGTTTATCAGGGCGCGCAGAAAGCCGGCGTACGTATACGCCAAAAAGTGGAAGTTACCGGCAGCGGCAAAGTGCAGTTCTTCTGTAACAATAAAATGGTCGAGGAGAAAAATCTGTGAGTATCGGCCAGGGAAGAATCATCAAAACCTATAATGGTTATTACTATGTCGACAGCGGTACCGACGAGCTTGTCACCTGCAAGGTCAAAGGCAAGCTTAAGCAGATCAGGTTTTCACTCTGCACTGGCGACATAGTTGAATTTGAAACCAATCATAACGGCGAAAGTATGATTACCAGGATTCTGCCGCGGCGCAATTTTATGCTGCGGCCGACTATCGCCAACGTCGATCTGATCATCGTCGCATTTGCCTGTATCAACCCCGATTTCAGCTACCTGCTGGCCGATAAGCTGCTGGTACTGGCAGAGCAGGCTGGTATCCCGGCCGTTATCTGCCTTAATAAAATCGACTTGGCACCGGCGGGGCTGGTGGCCGAGATCGAAGCTGTTTATAAACGGGCGGGCTACGAGGTCTATGCGATCTCTGCGCAGCAGGGAATCAATGTTGGCAAGCTGAAAGATCGGCTGTACGGTAAAATAACTGTATTTGCCGGACCTTCCGGCGTGGGCAAGTCATCGACTCTCAACGCTATCGAACCCGGTATGCAGCTGGTGACAGGCAGTGTCAGCGAAAAAATAGGGCGGGGCAAACACACTACGCGCTTTGCACACCTGTTGCCTTTTGCCGGCGGTTATCTGGCAGACACTCCCGGTTTTGGCAATTTGAATTTAGAAGAACTGGACGATAAAAAACTGGCGGCATGTTTCCGCGAATTTGCAGGCTTTGAAGATGGATGTAAATTTACGCCCTGCACACATACGCACGAACCGATATGCGGCGTCAAAGATGCGCTGGCAGCCGGAGAGATAGCGCAGTCGCGTTACGAATCGTACCTGACTATTTTAGAAGAAATAAAATCCAAAAAGGAAAAGGACGGAAGAAAATGATCAAAGTAGCGCCTTCAATCTTATCTGCCGATTTTGCTTATCTGGCAGACGAAATCAAAAAAATCGAAACTGCCGGGGCCGACTGGGTGCATATCGACGTGATGGACGGTGCCTTTGTACCGAACCTGACCTTTGGCGCGCCGGTCGTTAAAAAGATCCGTAAGGTCACCGATCTCTTTTTTGACTGTCACCTGATGGTCAACAATCCCGAGCAATATATCGACGATTTTGCAGATGCCGGCGCGGATATGGTAGTAGTACACGCCGAAGCTACCAAACATCTGCACCGTTGTGTGCAGTACATCAAAAACAAAGATATGCAGGCCGGCGTGGCTTTGAATCCAGCTTCGCCATTGTGCCTGGTGGAAGAAATTCTGCCAGATGTGGATATGGTGCTTTTGATGAGTGTCAACCCCGGTTTTGGCGGTCAAAGCTTCATTGAAACAACAGTATCAAAAATTGCCCGGTTACGGAAAATGATCGACGATGCAGGCTTGAACATAGAGATACAGGTAGACGGCGGCATTAACGACAAAACATCAAGACTGGTTCGTAACGCAGGCGCTACCGTGCTGGTAGCCGGGTCGTACGTTTATGGTGCAGCAGACACCAAAGCCGCCATCGCCAGTTTAAAATCCTAATCAAGACTTTTAAAACACTGCAAAGATTTTGCAGTGTTTTTTGTGGTTGCAGAAAAAATAAAATGCAGAAGCTACTGGTACAACCGGTAACTTCTGCATTTTTGTTTAGATTATTGTTCCTTGCTGAGATTATGTGAAATAGCCTTACTCAAATCGTTCAGGCAATAGGGTAAGCACTGCCCAGCTGCTACTCCATACGCAGCAGCAGAGACCAGTTCAGTACCATTGGAAAAGCAAAATTGATGAATAGCGGGTATTTTTTATTATTCCCAAAAAGAATAGCGTCGATTGTTTTTTTGAAATTCCTAAAAAGCATATCCTCTCTCTGTATCTGAATTGCTATTAAACGTCGTCAGTTCTACTATATAGACAAGGGGTAAACCTTACCAAGTGAAACGATGATAAAGGAGGTCAAAAACATGGCAAAAGTTTACAAAGATTTGAGAGAATTTTTAAAGACATTGGAAGAAGAGGGTCAGTTGATCCGCGTTAAAGACGAGGTGGATCCGGAACCGGATATTGGCGCTGCCGGACGTGCCTGTGCTAACATGGACAAAAAACCTGCAGTTTTGTTTGAAAAGGTTAAAGGTTATAAATATTCTGTAGTAACTAATGTTCACGGTTCCTGGGCCAACCATGCTCTGATGATGGGTATGCCTAAGGATACTCCTGTTAAAGAACAGTTTCATGAATTGAATTGCCGCTGGGATAAATTTCCGGTTCCTCCGGTAATTCTTCCTCGTGAAAAAGCTGCATGTAAGGAAAATACTGTTAGTGAAAATATCAATTTGTTTGATATTCTGCCACTTTACAGGATCAATGATCAGGACGGCGGCTTTTTCCTTTCTAAAGCAGCTGTTGTTACCGGTGATCCTGCTGAACCCGATAATCTGGATAAACAGAATGTAGGTATTTACCGCATCCAGGTCAAAGATGTCGACCGCATCGGCATTCAGGCACTGCCTTTCCATGATATTGCTATCCAGCTCGCAAAAGCCGAAGAAGTCAATGAGCCTTTGCCGGTAGCGATTGCTCTTGGCAATACTCCGCTTGTTAGCTTTATGGCCAGTACTCCTGTCAACTACGACCAGAACGAATACGAATTTGTCGGCGCGCTGCAGGACGGCGTTCCTACCGAGATCACTAAAGCCGATACTGCTGAACATCTGTATGTTCCGGCCCATGCTGAGGTTATTCTGGAAGGTTACATTATGCCGCGCGTTCGTACCTGCGAAGGTCCGTTCGGTGAGTTCCCGGGCTCTTATTCCGGTGCCAGAAACCAGTGCGAGATTAAAATCACGCATATTACACATCGCACTAATCCGATATTCGAAAACCTGTATTTGGGTATGCCCTGGACCGAGATTGATTATCTGATGGCTCTCAATACCAGTGTTCCTCTGTATAAACAGCTGAAAGCTACTATGCCTGAAGTACAGGCAGTCAACGCTATGTATACTCATGGTATCGGTGTTATCATTTCAACAAAAGTCCGTTATGGCGGCTTCGGCAAAGGTGTTGCCTTCCGTTTGCTGTCTACTCCACACGGTATGCCTTATTCCAAGGTCATTATCGTTGTCGATGAATTCGTTGATCCGTTCAATCTGGAGCAGGTTATGTGGGCGCTTACTACCCGCGTAAAACCAAGCAAGGACGTTGCGATCATCCCCAACTGCGCAGGTATGCCACTTGATCCGTCTTCGGTACCGGCAGGTATGCATGACAAGCTGATCATCGACGCTACTACTCCGGTTGCTCCGGAACCGAATCCTCGTTCTGTTGAACTGCTGAAACCGTCTCCTGCTACTCCAAAATGGGAAGCTATCTTCAGAGACTTTATGGCTGAGCAAAAAAATAAATAATCATTCGATATACAAAGGAGGCAGATTTTTATGAAATGTCCACGTTGTGATGCTGAGACAGTAAGAGTTATGACTAAATCCCCGGTCGGCGATGTTTGGGAAGTTTATGTCTGCGATACCTGCAGCTATTCCTGGCGCTCTACCGAAGAGATCCATGTACATGATGTATTCAAACTGAAACCGGAAGATATTCCCGGTTTACAGCAAATTCCGCCGGTTCCGCCTTTAAAGAAATAAATTGCTGCTTGAGACTTGACTGAGTCTTTTTTGACGGGGGAGTAAGCTCCCCCGTCATTTTTATATATAGGGGTGGGTGATGACGATGACGGATTTTAAAACGCAGCTTGATCTAAAAAAGATACCGGCTGTGGTGGGCAAGGCGGGAAGAGAACTTTTGCAGCGCTGCTACGGAGTGCTGGAGCATACGCGCTGGCCGCTGTATATCGTAGGGCCTTCTGGCAGCGGTAAGAGCATTATTGCCATGAACCTGGCTCGGCAGTATGCACGGCAGCGACAGGTGCCGGCCTATTATGTACAACTGAGTCCGGAACAGACCAAGACGAGCCTGATTTTAGGTCTGCGGCTGGAGAACGGCAGCTTGTCTGTGAAAAACGGTGTAGTGGCTGATTGTATGGAGAAGGGCGGCATTATTATTGTCGATGAGGCCACACATTCGGTGCAGGAGATACTTTTGATGTTTAACAGTATCCTTGATAGAACGTCTGTGACGGCGATCGGCGATAAGATGATCTATGCCCACGAGGACTTTCGGATCGTATTCTGTGCCAATGACAGTCGTTATGCTGGCAATGTAAAGCTGCCGCAAAGCTTTGCGCAGCGTTTGGTTTCTTTTTATTTTGATTATCCGGCTGCTGATGATGAGCTTCTGATTGTAGATCAGATTGTGGCAGAGGAATGCAAAGCCCTCGACGTTGTACCAATAAGCGCTAAGTGATATATCATTGAGCTTATGCGCGAGATGCGCAGCAACACTTATCCGTTGTCAGTGCGTAATGCAGCTATAGCCGTAGTGCTGTGTAATTTGGAGCTTTTGCAGCGGAGCGGGCAAAGCTGGCTGCAGTCTGACTCTCATTTTGCCAACGCGCAGAACGCTGAGAGCGCAAGGCGTTATATCGCTAAAAGGATACTGGGAACAGAGCCAGGCAGCGTATTAGATTTGACTGACATGCGAATTGTGGAGTTTGAACGGTTCGTGAGCATGATTGGGGTAGAGAATTTTAAAGCTATTATTTTGCAAAGCTTTATGTATTATCTTGATGTAGATTTGGGCTTTTATGATTTGCAGATGATGAAGGAAAAAATAAGTTCGTCGATCATTTAGGTGGGGAGTATGGAAAATTTGGCAGTTATTTGCCCGGATGTGGCATTTAAAATAGAATATTACGATACGGACGAACAGTTTGGAGCGGAGCAGGCAAGCTGGACCCGGGGTAAGTTGTACGCCCGCACAGGCAGTAGGGAGGACGGTTATGTTTTTGCCGTCAATCTGGAAAAGATGCAGGAAGTGTGGTCAGCTTCTGTGCTGGCTGAGTTGCTGTCTCTCAAGAGTTTTATGGACGCCTTCATTATTAGTGAACTGAGCGTGCTGAAGTATGAGCAGCACCAGTCTTTGACCGGCTGCGGCGGTTATCGGCATACAGAAAGGCTGCAAAGCGAGAAGTTGTATTTTTGCGTCTACAAGAGCTTATTGCGTAAGTTTTGCGAATATAAGCTGGCGCGTGAGCTACCGGAATTTGGCAAGGCATTAGCGTTGCTGAATATGGCGGTGCGCCCTGTGGGGTGGCTGAAGCTGGCGCAAGAACTGCCGTGCCGCAACGAGTTAAAAGCATTGGATAGTTTTTTGCAGTATGGCACTATTGGAAATATAGGCGTGCTGCCAGGGTTTTATGATTTTATGGTGCCGCTGTCACTGGCGGCGATTCGCACGGAGATGACCAATGTTCTTACGACCACTCAGCTGCTGACAAATTGGCTGCTGGGACTGGAATTAAATGCTGGAGCAGACGAAGCTAAAGAAGAGGAACAGGCGGGTTTTGAGTCTGGTTCTGTCAGTTCGATGGCAGCTGTCAAGGTGGTCAGCGCGGAAGAATTGTGCGAGATCGTACGTAAAGAGAATATCCGTGAGCTGCGTACGCAGATGCAGAATGCGGCGACGCAGGTGGGCAAGCTGGCAGGCGCAGGACGTTTTTTGAGTAGGGGCAGCGATACAGCGCAGTTCTTTTTGGATACAGTGCGCAAGTATCACTACGAGATCAGCGAGCTGGAATATATGTTCCGTCAGAGCTTTACCGCGATGAAATTTATTGCCGCTTACGACGGTGACGTGAATCTTAAAAAACAGCAGGAAGCCTATCTGGCTTCTAAAACGGGGGAAGAAAGTAAGGTTTACCAGTATTATCTGAAACGTAGAGTTTCTGTGGATATCATGATCTTACGCGATGTTTCCGGAAGTACCTATCGTTTTGAGCGTGAATACGCTGAAGCAATCGTAGAAATTTTGGCAGCGGTCAATAATTTTGAGGGTATCAGAACGCTGGTGATCGATTTTGAAAGCGGCGCTGTCCTGCGTAAGAGTTTCGATATGAAGGCAGAACAGACTTCTATCGTACCTTTGTCAGGAGGCGGCACCAATATGCTGCCGGCGGTACAGCTGCTGGAAGAGCAAAAACTGAAGGGCAGGCGCAGGCTGCTGTTCGTACTTTCAGACGGCGAGATCAATGATCGTGAGGCTGCGGAACGGGAGCTGACAGCTTATTGCAGCCGCAATCAAATCGAGCAGATCAAGCTGACTTTTGATGAAGGTGATAAGTACGGTTATGAACATACGACGATTATTAATCTGCACAAGTTTATTGCACAGAAAATCGTGGAAAAAGGGATTGATTATTGATGCAGGCTTTATTACGTTGTCCACATGGACAGGAGACAGGCTGGGAGAATCAGCAGGGGATGCGTGTGTATCGGCACATTGCCGACGGTAGTACCTGTGGACTTTTGAACGGTCTTTTGGTAACGCCGGAGGAACTTATGCTGGAACGTTGCCGCAGTTTTTTACAGCACCGCAGGTTTATTGCAGCTGCCGAACTGGTGGAATATGCTGAACGTCTGCAGGTTGCCGGCAGCAGACGGCAGCGTCAGGAAATCCATGAATTCTTGCTGTGTTTCCATGCCTCGCTGAAGGCGCGGGAGTTAATCTATAAAACGCTGCAGGAATTTGTGCTGACTGATGGCGTGCAGGAGTTTCGGCAGCTTTTTAAGCTGGTTGCGCTGGCATTTAGTTATCCGCGTTGCCAGAAGCAGGCGCGGGAATATAAAAGCAAGGTCAAGGAGCTGCTGCAGTTTAGCGGTGCGGCGCTGATGGTGCTGCTGCAAATGATCGGCGCTGCTAAGACAGTGACGCCCGCGGTACAGTGCTTTTGTGAGGAGGCGGCTTTTCAACTGCGATATGAGTTTTTTCCGGCGCAGGAAAAGCAGGCGGCTTACAAGTCCATATTGGAGTTTGCCGAACGCATAAAGTAAAACAAGGCTTGAAGCCGATCGCTTCAAGCCTTGTTTTTATATACTGTTATTTTTTGAATAATTCGGGAACCCATTTAGCGGGGTTTACTTCTTTAAATTTACTGCGTTCAAAGTGTGATTTCAACCCGAACGGTACGGTGCAGTCGAAAATGGTTTTGCAGGAGATACCGGTATCGCGGATCGAAGGCGAAAAATCGGGTGTTTGTGAAGGATCGAGCGGATGGCAGCGAACGCCGGGAATAGTGATAACGTCAACATCTCCTTGGAAGCGGGTATTGAGCGCCCAAAGCACATCGTCCGTATCGAACAGGTCAACATCGTCATCGACAAGGATAACATGTTTTAGCTCCGAGAAAGCGGAGAAAGCAAGCAGCGCCGCTTGTCTTTGACGGCCTTCGTCAGGGGGAGCTTTTTTTACGAATTGGATGACCGCCATATATTTGCCGCCGCCGGAGCAGTGTGCATAAACGTTTTTAACATTGCCTGGCAATGCTCTTTCGGTCATAGACAGAATAGAAGCCTCGGTAGGGATACCTGCCATATTGACGTGTTCTTCAGAAGGTCCGATGCAGGATTGCATAATGGGAGCGCGACGGTGAGTAACTGCTTTGACTTTGATCAGCGGGATAGCAGGTTTCATGGCTCCGGTATAGCCGGGGAATTCTGGCATCGCCTTGCCGGTATTGCTGTTTTGGTCCTCGCGGACGCGGACATCTGGCAGCAGTTCGCCTTCAATAACATATTCGGCACGGGCAATAGCTTTTTCGTTGATTGTTTTGCACTGTACCATTTGAACGCCTTCGCCGCGGATACTGCCTGCGATACTCAATTCGTTGAAGCCCAGCGGAGTTGTTGGCGGCTCGAAGCAGGCTGCGATCTCAATAGCGGGATCAACACCGATGCTGATGGAAATAGGCATAGGTTTGCCAGCTTTTTCGTATTTTTGACGGAAGGTATCCAAATGACGTCCGGGTACGAAATACATGGAAATTTCGTCTTTGCCCTGCAGGCACAGTCTGTGGATCGTAACATCAGTAACACCGGTTTCAGGATCGGTGCCGTAGCAGAGTCCCATAGTCACATAGGGACCGGCATCTTCCTCTGTATTGGTAGGCGCGGGGATCAGCTTACGGATATCGAAGCCTTCTTCCGTTGCCAGATGCACTACTTCCTGACATGGAGCTTGGTCACTGCTGACGACTACCGGATCGATAGGAGTAGAAACAGAGTCTTTTAAGAGAAAGCCAAGTTTTTCGGGAGCGCTGCCTAAAAGATGCCCGACACGTTCGCGGCTGGAAAGTACACCGATAGCCACTCTAGCGCCGGGGTGGCCTTTAACATTATTGAAGATCATAGCAGGACCTAAGCGGGTAGGACGTTTGACTGTGCCTTTGGCGCCTACATAGCGGTAAATTCCGGAAATCTCGGCACGGGGATCTGCTTCCACGTCAGTTTCGACTAGCTGGCCGGGAATCGTGCGCAGATATTCGAGTGCGGAGCGTAAATCGTTGATTTTGGTGTTCATAGATAAAGCCTCCTTAAATAGTTGTTTGGTGATAATTGAGCTGATATTGCCTGAAAGCTTGAAGCGTTTTGCGGAGACTGTTTTTTGCAATATCTAACAGTTAAAGGCTACTGCAGGGCTGCACCACCTGCAGGCAGGTCTCAGGCAACGTTTTCTGTCAAAAACATCATAATATATTTGCTGCCGGCAAGGCTATTCTAAATAGCGAAGCTGTTTTTACGTATTGGAAAGATATAGGCAATAGTTGGTATTATTGAGCTATAGATTCTATAACGGCAAGCCTCTATGCGCTATTGGAATACGCAAAGACGAGGTTTTAACGTATAATCGAGATAGAGTAAAGTAGTAGCTTTCGAGAAGAAGGCAGGTGGTGGAAGTGAATTTTAATCAGTTAAAATACTTTGTCGCTATCGTCAAGCATGGCAGTTTTTGGTCTGCTGCCTTGGAGGAGTATATTTCGCAGTCGTCGCTGTCTAAGCAGATCAAAGCACTGGAAACCGAGCTTGGCGTAACGCTTTTTAACCGTTCCGGCAATAAGATCACACTGACGGAGGCTGGCAGCTGCTTTTACAGCTACGCTCTGCGGATTTTAGACATTAAAAACGAGATGCATAAGGAACTGACAGAGTTTGAGACGACGCCGATTGAGGAAGTGAAATTCGCTTCAATTCCGATCGTCAGCTCATACAAAATATCGTCGCTTCTGTCAGATTTTCAAAAGGTGAACAAAAACAGAAAACAGGTCGTCAATTACAATATATTGGAAGAAGAGCAAAAAGACGTACTGATGTTGCTGAAAAATGACAAAGTGGATTTTGCTTTTGTACGCGACGGCTTCAAGCAGCTGCCTGAGTACGAACACCGTCTGTTCATGACAGATGAGATCGGGCTGATCTGTTCGCAGGAAAGTGAACTGGCGCAATTAGAAAAATTTGAGTTTTCGATGCTCAGAGACGAAAAGATCATTTTGATTTCGCCGAAGTCTGAAATTTACAGGATATTAATGGAAGAATTACGTAAGGTGAACAGAGAAGGCAATGTAACGGCAACTATGACGCGTCACCGCAATGTTTTTTCGATGGTTGCCAATAACGTCGGCATTACTTTTTTTACCAAAAGGATGCTGGAACAGGGGCATACGATTACAGGAATGAGGTATGTGCCTTTGACCGTACCAATCTACAGCAATGTTTATATCGTCAAACGTAAAGATAAAGTCCTGAACCAGACTACGGAACGTTTTTGGAAATTTTTGTGCAGCAAATATCAGGAATATAAGTTGTAAGTAAAAGTAAATCCCCGTTGCTTGGCAACGGGGATTTTATGTTAGTGCTATTGCAGCGGCAGAGTTTTTTGCCAGTAGGTCCAGAAATCCTTAGTTATTTTGTTGAGCCGGCGTTTTTTGAGCTTGATCAGCGCTACGTTGCTGGTCAGTTCTTCCGTTAGGGGAACAGTAGTAAGATGCGGGTAAGCATCAAGATCGACCAGACTGTTTGGCAGCAGTGTGATGTTGGGTGAAGTCTGCAAAATTTCCATCAGAATCTTATGCCTGGTCGTCAGGCATTTGGGCTGCTTATCGATACCGTGGCTTTCAAAAGCGCGGGTAACTATGGTATAGATCACTGACTGAACATCAAGCAGCGACAGCGGATAAGGCAAAAGATCCTCTGGGGTAACAGAGTCTTTTGCTGTCAGCGGGTGTTCTTTATTGCAGACCAGTACAAAAACATCTTTTTTATAAGGAATAAAGTCGAAGGCTTCAGTATTTTCCAGATAATCGGTTCTTATCAGTGCAATATCAATGGAGCCGTCGAACAATTCTTTCATTACTTCCTGTTGATTGTTTTCGTGCATATCAATAACGACATTGATATTAGGATTGTAATTGTTGGTGAAATCAGCTATTTGGCCGCTTAGGCCATAAGATGAAACTACTGGTATAGAGCCAAAGCGGATGGTATTGGATTTTTTTGTAGCAAATTCATCTAAATAAAGCAGCATATCATTGTGCTGCTTTACTGTTGATTCGGCATATTTTGCAAATTCGGCACCAATGTCTGTCAAGTAGACCTTAGAATGCTCGCGTTTAAATAAATCTATGCCAAGTTCGGTTTCCAGTGCTTTGATCTGTTTGGACATAGAAGATTGTGAAATATACATATCATCGGCGGCATTGGAGAAACTGCCTGTTTTGACAATGGCTAGGAAGTATTTCAGTTGGTTGAGGTTCATAGGATATCCATCCGCCTTTCTGCATAAAGTAGGAGAGTATTGTCGTTAAGTAGTAAAGTTGCAGCTTCGATTCGAAAAATTATCTTTTCCATTTAAATTATATTCGATTTTGTCATATTCACATATTCGACTATGGAATACAGGATTTCGGCTTTGGAAATTCCTAACAAGAATGGAGCGTTGATGTAACTGAATTGCCTTTTAGACGCGCTGGTTCTATGATGAAAACCAAGGAAATGCTTTGCTGGAGGCAAAAATAAGGAGGCGATAGTAAATTTATAGAGCTGTTTCAAGGCTCGGGTATCTACAGATAAGAATACTAAACAAGTTAATAAATTGCAATAATTAAATTTGCTGCACATAAATTTAATTATATATCAAAAGAATTTATTGGTTGTGGGTATTCGGAAGTTGAAAGAGATAGGAGGTTTTATTGTGAAATTGAATAAGGCAAGAATAGGGTTCCTTTTAGGTATTATCGTCGCGCTGCTGATTGGTACTGCCGATATACCCGGTCTGGCACGCAACGGTCAGATTTGTATGGCTCTTTCGTTTATGACAGTAATCTTCTGGGGTTTCCAAATCGCACAGCCAGGTTATACTTCCGGTCTATATTTATTACTGCTGGCAGTTTTCGGTGTTGAAAAACCTGGGCTTATTTTTTCGACCTGGACAGGGCCGATGATGTTTTTGATCGTAGGTGCATATTTGATCGCCGGCGCCGTTAAAGAATCAGGCCTGGGCGAACGTATTGCTTACAAATTTATCATTTCGTATGTAACTTCATTTAAGAGTATTATCGTAGCGATTTTTGTTCTGACTTTTATTTTGAGTCTTTTGATTCCGCACCCATGGCCGCGCGCGTTCCTGATTATGTCGGTTATGGCTGTCGTTATTAAAAGCGCTAACATTCCGCGTGCTGACGCAGTGAAAATTGGCTTTACGGTTTTCGCATCTTCCGTACCGGTTTCACTGATTTTCCTGACCGGTGACGCAACTATCAGCCCGCTGGCAGTTCAGTCTTCCGGTGTACCTTTGGGATGGCTCGGCTGGTTCAAGCTGATGGGGCCTCCGAGTATTATCGTCAGCATTATTACCTGCTTCATGATTTTGTTTCTGTTTAAACCAACACAGGAAGTTCATGTTAATAAGGATGAAATGCGTGCCAAACTGGCAGCAATGGGTCCTATGAGTGGGAAAGAACTGCGTACCGCTTTTTGGGTAACACTGGCAATTATTCTCTGGATGACTGATACTATGCACGGTGTAGATATCGGCTGGGTAACGCTCTTTATCGCTATGGCTATGAGCATGCCTTTGATCGGTGAGATTTTGACTCCGGCCAGCTGGAACGGCGTGCCTTTGCATGTACTTATCTTTTTGACGGCGGCAGTGGCTATCGGCCGTGTCGGCGGCGCTACTGGTATGAATGCATGGATAGCTCAGACTGTACTTCCTGCTGCCGTACCGGCAGATCCCTATATCCTGGCAGCGTTTATCGCTACTGTTTCTATCGTTATCCATATGCTGCTGGGCAGCGTTATCGCCGTTATGGGAATCATTATCCCGGCAATGATCACTTTTACCAGCCAGATGGGCATCACGCCGCTGGTACCGGCACTGCTTGCTTATTCCGCAGTTGCTTCCCACTATGTACTGCCGTTCCAGCATTTGAATATGCTGGTTGGTCAGGGCGAAGACAACGGGATGTATACGCAGAAGGAAACGATCCGTCTGGGTATTCCGTTCATTATAGTTATCTATATCATGACGGTTGTTATTGAAGTGCCATATTGGACAATGTTAGGTTTATTTGATAAATAGTTTATAGTTAAAGGAGGGCTGGAGATGCGTCTGATCGTTGGTATTTCCGGAGCCAGCGGGGTCATTTTGGGCTATGAGATGTTGAAAGCTTTAAAATTGCTCCCCGATTGTGAAGTTCACTTAGTTGTAACTGAAGGAGCGGTTAAAAATTTTGAGTGCGAAACGGATCTTACTGTACAGGATGTCTGCGCTCTGGCCGATGTTGTGCACAGCAATAAAAATATGGCTGCCAGTATTTCCAGCGGTTCGTTTAAAACTGATGGAATGATCGTAATACCCTGCAGTATGAAAACAGTTGCCGGGATAGCAGCCGGCTATGCAGATAATTTGCTGCTGCGTTCCGCTGACGTTTGTCTAAAGGAGGGCAGGAAGGTGGTTATCGTACCGCGCGAAATGCCTTTGAGCAGGCTGCATCTGCGTAATATCAAGGAAGCTGCTGATTACGGCTGCGTCGTTGTGCCGCCAATGCTGACTTTTTACAATGGGTCAAATTCGGTAGAAAAGCAAATGCAACATATCATCGGTAAGGTCCTGATGCAGTTTGGTATTGATTATAAGCATTTTGTGGCCTGGAAAGGGGAGGACTAAAATGCAGGCAAAGTCTTTTTCCTTAGGAGCGCAGGAATATTTGTTGGAAGCTGTGGCAGTACGCTGCGGTAATGATCTGACGGTCGTTATCGGTGGCGGTGAAAAGCAGCATATCGGCGCTGTCGCCGTAGGCGTACCGCGCCCCAGCTTAAAAGATAAAAATATAGTTTCTTCTTCTGCATCGGTACTATGCCTTACAGGGCATAAGGAAGACCTGCTGGCACGCAAAGCCGCCTTAGAACTGGCCAGGATGCTTGAACATACTGTTACAGTGACCGTAGGCCTGCATATCGATGATGCGTCGGCTGAGGCGATAGCAATGCTGGAAGCTAATTTTCAAGAGCTGTTACGGCAGATTTGCCTTTGGGCTGCTGCCTGACAATAAGACGAGTTTACACTCATTCCTCCATCTTTGGAAGCGGGCGGTAAGAGCAAGTCCGCCTGCTTCCAAAAAATAGTTGGTGCCAGAAGGCATACTGTTTGTTCACAGGAAGTTCGCTTTTAAGAAATTGACGCTGTGGATATTTTGTGCTATATTTAAAAAGTAATTAAATACGGTAGCCTTTGGGGCAGGGTGTGATTCCCTACCGGCGGTTATAGTCCGCGAGCTTCTTTGTGAGCATGATCCGGTGTGATTCCGGTACCGACAGTATAGTCTGGATGAGAAAAGGCGGCTATGAGTTTGTTTACTGAGCCATAGACAAAACCCCAAAAGGTTTTGCCTGTGGTTTTTCTAATTTCAGGGCATATCGTAAGCTTACTTGAAGAAGGTGATTTGATGGACGATGAATTATATATGCGGCAGGCGCTGGCTTTAGCCTGTCTGGCTGAGGGTGATACCAGCCCCAACCCGATGGTTGGGGCGGTGATTGTCAACGCTGATGGAGAAGTTGTCGGCGAAGGCTATCATCATAAGGCAGGGCAGCCTCATGCCGAGATCAATGCGTTGAAGGAAGCCAAAAAGCTGGCCCGCGGCGGAACTATCTATGTAACACTGGAGCCCTGTTCGCATTTTGGACGTACCGGACCCTGTTGCGAGGCGATTATTGCTGCCGGATTGAAACGTGTGGTTGCGGCGGTCGAAGACCCGAACCCCAAGGTTGCCGGCAACGGTTTTAAGCGTTTACGCGATGCGGGGATCGAGGTTACTGTTGGCGTTTGTGCAGAAGAGGCACGTTTGCTCAACGAGAAGTTTTTTCACTGGATCATAACCGGAAGGCCCTTTGTTTCGATGAAATATGCAATGACTTTAGACGGTAAGATAGCTACAAGGACCGGAGATTCGAAATGGATCACCGGCGAGGACACCAGAGCTTATGGGCACTATTTGCGCAAGGCTCACGATTGTATCCTGGTCGGTAAGAATACGGTGCTGGCAGATGATCCGGAGCTGACTACCAGGTTGATAGAGGGGCGAAACCCGCTGCGGATAGTGTTGGACAGTAACTGTGAAATACCCATGACTGCGAAGATTTTTGACGGCGAGGCTGAAACCTTGCTGGTCACAGGTACTTGTTTATCTGGCGCCAAGCAGGCCAAAGCAGAAGCGCTGCAGGCGCTGCCGAAGGTAGAAGTGCTGCAGCTGCCTGCGGTCAATGGCAAGCTGCCTGTAGCGTTGCTGCTAAAGGAGCTGGCTGGGCGTAATCTGACCAGTATTTTGGTTGAAGGAGGCAGTACGGTGCACGGTGACTTTTTAGAAGCCGGCTTGGTGGATCGTATTTATGCGTTTATCGCACCGAAACTGATCGGAGGCAAAGAGGCGTTGACTCCGGTCGGCGGCAAAGGCTTTGCGCTGATGGAGGATTGTTATGTTTTGAAGGAGACAGAAACACTGCCTTTGGGAGCAGATATTTTGCTGACTGGCAGAGTGGAAAGGAATAAATGCTGATATGTTTACTGGATTAGTTGCAGAGCTTGGCACTGTGCGCGGGTTAAAGAGAGTGCAGAATAGTTATCATCTGACTGTAGCCGCTAAAAAAGTGCTGGATAATTTAAAAATAGGCGACAGCGTTGCAGTGAACGGCGTTTGCCTGACAGTAGTTGTTTTGGGCAGCGGTGAGTTTACGGCTGACGTGATGCCGGAAACCGTGCGTTTGAGCAATTTGCGTGATCTGCGCAGCGGCGACCGGGTCAATCTGGAACGGACGCTGCGGTTGATGGATGGCCTGGACGGACATATCGTCAGTGGTCATGTGGAGGGGATCGGTGTGATCGCGAAATGCCGGCAGGACGGCATAGCTAATATGGTAACGGTAAAAACGCCGCCGGAGTTGATGCGTTACATCCTGCATAAGGGCTCTATCGCTATCGATGGTATCAGTCTGACGGTAACGGATGTCACCGAGGATACTTTTTCGGTATCGCTGATCCCGCATACGTCAAAGGAAACTACTTTAGGCTTTAAGACGGTTGGCGACGAGGTCAATCTGGAGACAGACATTATCGGTAAATATGTTGAACAGATGCTGAAGTTTGGCAATAAAGCAGAGAAAAAGGATGAAACCAGCGTTTTGAGTAAAGCTACTTTATTCGAAAACGGTTTTATGTAAATAAGGAGGCTATGAAAATGGAAGAGTTCAAATTTAATACAGTTGAAGAAGCGATAGCAGCGATCAAAGCCGGTAAAATGGTTTTGGTAACTGATGACGAGGATAGGGAAAACGAAGGTGATCTGATTATGGCTGCCGAGCTGTGTACGCCTGAGGCAGTAAACTTTATGGCAAAATACGCACGCGGTCTGATTTGTATGCCGGCAGCTCCGGAGATCATGGATAAGCTGCAATTTGGTGCAATGGTAGCTAAAAATACCGATAATCACGAAACTGCGTTCTCCGTATCTATCGATCACGTCGATACTACTACGGGTATTTCGGCGCACGAACGCGCTTATACGATGAAAAAATGTGCTGACGATAACGCGCAGCCTGATTATTTTCGTCGGCCGGGACATGTTTTTCCACTGCGTGCGCGTGAAGGCGGCGTACTGCGCCGCACAGGACATACCGAGGCGACTGTAGATCTGTGTAAGCTGGCCGGATTGAAGCCGGTCGGTATCTGCTGCGAGATCATGAGCGAAGACGGCAATATGGCCCGTACTCCTGAATTGAAAGAATTTGCTAAGGAACACGGGTTGGTTTTTATTACCGTTGCTGCTTTGGTCGCTTACCGCAAGGCGCACGAAAAAATGGTGCATCGTGCGGCAGAAGCCGCGCTGCCGAGTAAATACGGCAATTTCCGCGCTGTAGCTTACGAAAATGATCTGGATGATCTGTGCCATGTTGCCATCGTTAAAGGTGATGTGTCCGGTAAAAAAGATGTCTTGGTACGCGTACATTCAGAATGCCTGACTGGCGATGCGTTCGGTTCCCTGCGCTGTGATTGCGGCGATCAGCTGTCAACAGCGCTGCGAATGATAGAAAAAGAAGGCTGCGGTGTAGTACTGTATATGCGTCAGGAAGGACGTGGTATCGGTCTGGCAAATAAAATCAGGGCTTATGCACTGCAGGATCAGGGTTATGATACCGTTGAAGCCAATGTCAAGCTGGGATTTGCTCCGGATCTGCGTGATTATGGTATCGGAGCTCAGATCCTTTCCGATCTTGGATTGACCACCATTCGCCTGATCACTAATAATCCTGCCAAACGTGTGGGGCTTTCCGGCTATGGCATCACCGTAAGCGAAAGAGTGCCTATTGTTATCGACGCTAACCCTTTTAACGAATTCTATCTGGAAGTCAAAGAGGAAAAAATGGGACATGAGCTGCACGAAGGTCATGAGCATAAAAACTGCAACTGCTGCAGCTGATATAAAAATCAAATTAACTTTAATGGAGGCAATGAATATGAAAACTTTAGAAGGTCAATTAACAGCACAAGGTATGAAAGTGGCTATTGTTGTAGCCCGTTTCAACGAATTTATCACCAGCAAGCTTTTGAGCGGAGCTATCGACTGCCTGGAACGTCATGGTATGGACAATGAGGATATTACTGCAGTTTGGGTTCCGGGAGCGTTCGAGATCCCTTTGGCAGCGCAGAAACTTGCAGTCAGTGGCAAATATGACGCTGTTATCTGTTTGGGTGCTGTCATCCGCGGTTCTACTCCTCATTTTGACTATGTTTGTGCCGAAGCTTCCAAAGGTGTGGCGCATGTTGGTCTGGAAACCGGTGTTCCTGTAGCCTTCGGCGTTTTGACTACCGAAAATATTGAGCAGGCTGTTGAGCGTGCCGGTACTAAAGCTGGCAACAAAGGTGTCGATGCTGCAATGACTGCTATCGAAATGGTCAATCTGTTGAAAAACATCTGATTTTAAACGTACGTTAATCGTAGATTCTAAGAGGTATATATAATGAAAGATATTCTGACTAAAGGCACGGCTGAAGGTGTACGCATTTATGCGCTGTGCACTACTAATCTGGTACAGGAGGCTGCTACAAGGCACCATACTTCCCATTTAGCCAGTGCCGCTTTGGGCAGGGCGATGAACGGAGCCCTGCTTTTAGCAGCTACTATGAAAGATAATGAACGCATCGCCCTGCGTTTAAAGGGTGACGGGCCGATTGGCGAAGTCGTTGCCGATGCAGAAGGGACGCATGTACGTGGTTATGTAGGTGACCCGGATGTATTTTTGCCGCTGAAAAATGGCAAGCTGGATGTTGGCGGCGCTATTGGCGCCGGCAATATTATTGTGACCCGTTATCTGCAGAACGCCGAACCCTTTACCGGCTATGCCGAACTGGTTGACGGCGAGATAGCCAGTGATCTTACTAATTATCTATATACGTCTGAACAGACACCGTCTTCGGTGGCGTTAGGCGTATTGGTCAATAAAGAGGGCCAGGTCATAGCTTCAGGCGGTTATTTTATTCAGGGAATGCCAGGCTGCGCAGAGGAAACGCTGGAACAGCTGGAGGAAAACATCAGTTTAACTCCTTATGTTACGCAGCTGCTGGAGCTGGGGTATACTCCCGAAAAGATGATCGAAACTATTGCCCGCGGTCTAGATATAACGATTCAGGATAGCATAGAGCTGAGTTATAAATGCCGCTGCAGCAGAGAAAAGATATTGGGAGCATTGGCGACTTTAGGGCAGGAAGATATCTCGGCCATGAGTCAGGATGAGGAAACAGAGGTGCATTGCCAGTTCTGCAACGAAACCTATAAATTCAGTGGGGAAGAAATTGCCCGGCTGCTGAAAAAATAAATAAATCTTGACACCTCGAACAGTTGTTTGTATACTATTTGTAGATAGTAATTGACAGCAATGAAACAGGAGGCTTGATCAAATGAGTACGGAAAAACTGAACGCTGAAAAAACAAAAGCGTTGGAAAATGCAATGCGCCAAATCGAAAAAGATTTCGGTAAAGGTTCGATCATGAAATTGGGCGAAGCCAGCGCTAAAATGAACATAGAGGTTATTCCTACAGGCGCTTTGTCTTTAGATATAGCTTTGGGAGTAGGAGGCATTCCACGCGGCAGGGTTATCGAGATCTATGGCCCGGAATCTTCCGGTAAAACTACAGTTGCCCTGCATATGATCGCTGAAACACAGAAAATCGGCGGTTATGCGGCGTTTATAGACGCTGAACATGCTTTGGACCCTGAATACGCACGTAAGTTGGGCGTAGATGTCGACAATCTGCTGATTTCGCAGCCTGATAACGGCGAACAGGCTTTGGAGATCGCTGATGCTTTGGTACGCAGCGGCGCTATCGACATCATCGTTATCGACTCCGTTGCGGCTTTGGTACCGCGTGCCGAGATCGAAGGCGAGATGGGTGATTCTCACGTTGGCCTGCAGGCCAGGTTGATGAGTCAGGCTCTGCGTAAGCTGACCGGTATCATTTCCAAGTCCAAATGTGCTACTGTTTTTATCAATCAGATCCGTGAAAAAGTCGGAGTTATGTTCGGAAATCCAGAAACAACTACCGGCGGCAGAGCGTTGAAGTTTTATTCAACCGTCCGTATGGACGTACGACGGATTGAAACTCTGAAAAACGGTAACGATATGATCGGCAACCGTACCAGAGTTAAAATCGTTAAAAATAAAATCGCTCCGCCTTTCAAGCAGGCAGAATTTGATATTATGTACGGTGAAGGTATTTCTCATGAAGGCTGCATCGTAGATTTGGGTGCAGAGTTTGACATTATCAACAAAAGCGGCGCCTGGTATTCCTACGGCGAGGTTCGTTTGGGACAGGGCAAAGAAAAGGTCAAAGATTTTCTCAAAGAGAATCCGGAAATGACCGCTGAGATCGAAGCCAAGATCCGCGAGCATACTATTGCCAAATTGGTAAGCGAAGAAAGCGGTGTAAGCAATGCTGAACCGGTCGTCCAAGAACTTAACGACTGAACAGGAAGCGTATGATTATGCTTTAGATATGCTGAGCTATCGTGATTACAGCCATAAGGATATGGAACTGAAGCTGAAACGCAAAGGCGCAGATGCTGGCATCATCAAGAATACTATCCAAAAACTGCTGAAATATGGTTTCTTAGATGAAAAACGTTATAGCCAAAGGGTTTTTGAAGCATGGCTTTCAAAAAAATACTATGGCAGAAGTCACCTGCGGCTGGAGCTGCAGAAAAAAAATGTGGCCGAACGTTATATAAACGATATTTTAGCGCAGCTTTCTGAAGCTGAGGAACAGGAACGGGCGGAGAAGGCTCTGCAGTCCTGTTTAAAACGTAATCCAAAAAAATATGATCCTGCTACGCAGGAAGGACGGGCCGCTATTGGCAGGTTCCTGTATGCGCGTGGCTTTGCAAGTAAATATATTCAAAAAAGCATTAATAATATACATGGCTCTGTGATATTAATGGATGACTGCTAACTTGACTTTTATATAAAATCCATTTAAAATTATAGTATCCAATCGTGTTAATAATTAATGAATGAATGTTATCCACGAGGCGACAATAGTTTGTTGCCTCATTTTTTTTAAAAATTAATAAGGAGGTGAAAATCATTTTAGAACTTATCGGTATTACTATCGGTGCTGGTGCCGTTGGTGGTGCGATCGGTTATTTAGTACGTAAAAATGTTGCTGAAAACAAAATTGCTACTGCTGAAGAAACTGCTATTCGTATCATTCAGGAAGCGGAACAGACCGGTGAAGCTAAACGCAAAGAAGCGTTAGTAGAAGCTAAAGAAGAAATCCACCGCATGCGCAGTGAGATGGAACGAGAAAATAAAGAGCGTCGCAGTGATATCCAACGTCAGGAAAGACGTCTTTTGCAAAAAGAAGAAAATCTTGACCGTAAGATAGAGTCTTTTGAGAAAAAAGAGGAACACTTAGCTGTTAGAGAGACTTTCCTTAGTGACAGTCAGGCTAAAGTCGATGCATTATATCAAAAACAATTGGGTGAACTGGAACGTTTGTCCGGGTTATCTACCGAAGATGCTAAAAAAGAACTTCTTCAATCAGTTGAAGAAGAAGTGAAACACGAAACCGCAATGCTCATTAAAGATTTGGAGCAGCAGGCGAAAGAGGAAGCAGACAAGAAGGCTAGAGAGATCATTTCTCTGGCGATTCAGCGTTGTGCGGCCGACCACGTAGCAGAAACTACTGTTTCTGTAGTAGCCCTGCCTAATGATGAAATGAAAGGCCGTATCATTGGTCGTGAGGGTAGAAATATCCGGACACTGGAAACTTTGACCGGTATTGATCTGATCATTGATGATACTCCGGAAGCGGTAATTATTTCCGGCTTTGACCCCGTACGCCGTGAGGTTGCCCGCGTTGCTCTGGAAAAACTGATCAACGACGGTCGTATCCATCCGTCCCGTATCGAGGAAATGGTTGAAAAAGCACAAAAAGAGGTCGAACAAAAGATCAAAGAAGCAGGCGAGCAGGCTACTTTTGCGGTAGGTGTGCATGGTTTGCATCCTGAACTGATCAAATTGCTGGGCCGCTTGAAATATCGCACCAGCTATGGTCAAAATGTCCTGAATCATTCTGTTGAGGTTGCTCATCTTGCAGGCCTGATGGCCTCAGAATTGGGCGTTGACGTAGTTTTAGCCAAACGTGCTGGTTTACTGCATGATATTGGTAAGGCTATCGATCACGAGATGGAAGGTTCCCACGTTGAGATCGGTATGGAAATTGCTAAGAAATATCGTGAATCTGAATTGGTACTCAATGCTATCATGGCCCATCATGGAGATGTAGAACCTAAAAGTGTTGAAGCAGTTCTGGTAGCTGCAGCTGATGCTGTTTCTGCCGCAAGACCTGGAGCGAGACGCGAAACATTGGAAAGCTATTTGAAACGGTTAACTCGATTGGAAGAGATTTCTGAATCTTTTGAAGGCGTTGAAAAATGCTTTGCTGTCCAAGCAGGACGCGAAATTCGCATAATGGTAAAACCTGACCAGATCGATGATGCTACATCTATTTTGTTAGCGCGCGATATTGCTAAAAAGATTGAAGCCGAGATGGAATATCCCGGTCAGATCAAAGTCGTCATCATTCGTGAAACACGCGCTGTTGACTACGCAAAATAATAAGGTTGAAAATAAATCCCCAAGCCGTCAGGTTTGGGGATTTTTTACATAATTGTTACGATTTATTCGGTTAAAGCACTGCGATTGGCGTTTATTTTATGTTATAATATGAGTATTAATTTATTATCTAAAATTTTCTGGAGGTCAGCTAATGAGAATTGATGGTGCTGGCGGTTGTTTTGATAACCGCATTTATGAAATAAACAATAAAAGTGCATGGAATCTGTTATTGCTTACAGTCAATGAAATGGGTGTGACGGTTGATTCCCGTGATGATGAAAATGGCATTCTTGAATGTCATAATGATAAAAAGGTGATGCGTTTTTCGGCACAGGCGATGGACGAAGAAACTACTCAGGTTTTTGCTGATGTTCATGGTAAGAGGATTCAGGTTTATAACTGGAAGCCACAGGATAAAGAAGTCAATCTTTTTTATGACTTATTTGAAAACAAGCTGCGTGAATACCGGGCCTTTATCCTTTGTCCTGGCTGTAAGGCCAAAATCAGTTCACTTGTAAAATTTTGCCCGGAATGCGGTGTACCGGTAAAATAAAAATAAACCAAATACCGTTAGGTATTTGGTTTATTTTTAATAATCATAAATTAGATAGCGCGGGTAACTTTACCGGAACGCAAGCAACGAGTGCAAACATTAACGCGTTTTACAGATTCGTTAACAATAGCCCTTACTTGTTGAATGTTCGGTTTCCAAGCACGTTTAGTATGTCTATTGGAATGGCTGACGTTATTGCCAGCGAGAGTACCTTTGCCGCAGACTTCGCAAATGGATGCCATGAGTCCCACCTCCTTAACGTATTACGAGCATTAGTTACAAATTTAACAAAAGTATCATACCATAGACTGTAGGTAAAAGCAAGTAAATTTTATAGATTGGCCGTGATTTTATGTGGTGGCGTGAGCCTGTTAACAGTTTAAAAGGTATAGGGATAAAAAAAGCTTTAGAATTTCAGAAATTGAATATAGAAACGGTCGGTGATCTGCTCAACAGGTTCCCAAGAATGGACAGTTATCTTGATTATTCTAAAGTGAAACGTATCGGAGAGCTGACTACTGATAACGAAAAACAGCTTTTTACAGGAGAAGTATTTCGAGTTGCAGATAAATATTCAGGCAGAGGGAAACGCTATACTGTGATCACAGTTCAGGATGATGGCAGTTACGCCGATATTTTTCTGTTTGCCGCGCAGCGTTATCAGGCTCGTAAATACAAACCAGGTATGCGTCTGATTGTTATTGGTAAAGTACGCCGCGGTACAACAGCAAAATTTGTTTCCGAAGCGTTTATTCAAATTGCCGACAGTAATGAAAGTATCAATGCTTTAGGAATTTTACCTGTTTATAGTCTGACAGGTTCTTTGACGCAGGCAGCGGTGCGTACAGCAGTCAAACAGGCACTGAAGAAGGCAGAACAGTATTTGCCGGAAACATTGCCGGCAAATATTATAACGGAAAGGCAGCTGCCGGATCGTTATACTGCATTGAAGAATATTCATTTTCCTGGCAGCTTTGCTAAACTGGCAGAAGCTAAAAAAAGATTTATTTTTGAAGAACTGTTTTTACTGCAGTGCGGGCTGCTCTATTATCGCGACCGCATTAAAGAGGTAAGGCAGGGCATTAAGCACGGCGTTGACGGCAAGCTTGTTACAGCGGTGAAAAGCTCTTTGCCGTTTGAACTTACTGAAGCGCAACAGAAGGTCTGGCAGGAAATATCACTTGATATGCAGGATAACAAGCCGATGCACAGGTTGCTGCAGGGTGATGTAGGATCTGGTAAGACTGTTGTTTCGGCTCTGGCGCTGGCTAAAACGGTTGAAAACGGATATCAGGGCTGCATTATGGTGCCGACAGAAATTTTGGCACAGCAGCATTTTGGAACCCTGACAGAATATTTGGGCAAACAGGGATTAAGAGTTGAGCTTTTGACAAGCAGTGTCAAAAAAACTAAGCGCCGAGAAATTTTAGAAAATCTGGAACTGGGAGAGATTGATGTACTGGTTGGCACGCATGCCCTGATACAGGACGATGTTGTTTTTGCTAGATTAGCGCTGGTGGTTACTGATGAACAGCATCGTTTTGGTGTAGATCAGAGGGCGAAATTATCTAATAAATCACAGTTTGCCCCAGATATTTTAGTTATGACTGCTACTCCGATCCCGCGAACCTTAGCTTTAACTATTTATGGTGATCTTGATACTTCCATGATGCAGGGAAAACCTGTTGGACGTAAACCGATTGAGACTTTGTGCTACACCGGTGAGAAGCGTAATGCCGTATATGCTGGACTGGTGCGTCAGGTGCAGGCCGGACACCAGGCTTATGTTGTCTGCGCTCTGATCGACGAATCTGAAGGTGTAGAAGCGCGCTCGGCAACAGAGGTTTATACGGAACTGCAGGCAACGTATTTAAAAAATATTTCCTGCGCTCTGCTGCACGGACGTTTGAAAAATCAGGAAAAAGAAGAAATTATGAGCCGCTTTGCCGCAGGTGAAATCAAAGTGCTGATCACGACGACAGTTATTGAAGTTGGTGTCAATGTTCCCAATGCAACGCTGATGATCATCGAAAATGCTGACAGATTCGGATTGGCTCAGATGCATCAGCTACGCGGCAGGGTAGGACGCGGCAAGGATCAGTCGTACTGTGTGCTGCTTACTGATAATGACAATCATGAAACACTGGAACGACTGCAAGTATTGCGCGACAGTGATAACGGGTTCTTCCTAGCAGAAAAAGATTTGGAGCTGCGCGGTGCCGGTCAGTTATTCGGTTTGCGTCAGCACGGCTTGCCTGATTTATATATTGCTGATATACTGCAAGATATAGGCGTTTTGATAGAAGCACGTGAATTAGCGAAAAAAGCGTTTCAGAACCCGCAGATGCTACGAGAGATAGAAGCTGCTCTTAGCAGTCAGTTTGACGAACGGTTTCAGCGTATTTTTTATTCGTAATATTAAAGGAGATTTAATGGAGAATAAAACTAAATGGTATCGTGACCCTGATGTCATAACTAAAATCATTGCGGTGGCTTTTTTGGTGCTGCTGGGATGCTGTATACATTTTTTTGCTCAGGATTTTTTTGAAAAAACTCTTAAACTGGCTATCAGCGGTAACGTCAATGCTTTGGCTGAATATTTGCGGTCTTTTGGGCCCTGGGCAATTGTGATCAGTTTTTTACTGGATGTGTTCATCAATGCGGCCAGCATTTTTCCTTCAATTTTTCTTTCTACGGCGAATGGTTTGATTTTCGGTCTGCCGCTGGGAATACTGATTTCCTGGCTGGCTGAAACTGTCGGTGTTGTGATCAGCTTTCTGCTGATGCGTTATTTATTCAGAGGTACTGCTGAAAAGATCATTGCCACCAGTAACAGCCTGAAAAATATCGACGAAGCCAGCGGTAAGAACGGTTTGCAGTGGATGGCATTTGCCAGAGCGCTGCCGTATTTCCCTTCGGGAATTTTAACTGCCATCGGGGCTTTGAGTAAAATCAGCGTTAGAGATTACATTATTGCCAACTTGATCGGTAAATTTCCTTCAACAGCATTAGAAGTAGTTATTGGGCATGATATTGTGAATTTTAAGCAAAACAGTATGCGATTGACAGTTTTGGTTATTGTTACGGGTATTGTGTTTTTTGCTTATAAGCGTTATAAAAAATAGCGGTATGCTTTATTTACTTATATCTACTGTGACAGTGGCGATGAGTTTTATAATTTTGAATAAATTTATATGGACAGATAAAATAACTGCGTTACGGCAGTTATTTTTTGTCTGCAATCAGGATAATAATTTTCTTTTAGTATCTATTGCAAGAATAATTGAGAGCGGTTATAATAAAGACAGTGATAAAAGAGGAGGGTCTTTTATATGAGTAAACATCAATTTACGGATATCCGTGTTGCGATTGAACCGGATAATCCTGCGGTACAAAGACTGGAATTCAAATGCATCAAATGCGGTTCCTGTAAAGCAGTCTGCACCGATTATATCGGTGTCTGCGGCACCTACGATCTCAAGGCGACCGGAGATGTGCCTATCTGTATCAACTGCGGGCAGTGTGCTAATGTGTGCCCGGCAGATAGTATTACTGAAAAGGTTGAGGCCTATGAAGTAGCAGCAGCAATGCGCGATCCTGAAAATATTGTTATTTTCAGCACTTCGCCTTCTGTACGCATTGCTTTAGGTGAAGAATTTGCTATGGCAGACGGCAGCTTTGTTGAAGGAAAAATGGTAGCACTGCTGAAAAAACTGGGGGCAGATTATGTGCTGGATACTAATTTTGCTGCTGACCTGACGATCATGGAAGAAGCCAGTGAGCTGGTGGAACGTATCACAAAAGGCGAAAAACCGCTGCCGCAGTTTACCAGTTGCTGTCCGGCCTGGGTCAAATTTGCTGAAACCTATTATCCGGAAATGCTTCCGCATATTTCCAGTGCTAAAAGCCCTATAGGAATGCAGGGGCCGACAATAAAAACTTATTTTGCGAAAAAAATGGGACTTGATCCCCAAAAAATAGTTAATGTGGCTGTTACTCCCTGTACAGCTAAAAAATATGAAATCCGACGTGATGAGATGAATGCAGCTGCAAGGCATTTAGGTATTGACGGTATGCGTGATATGGATTATGTTATTACTACGCGTGAACTGGCAATGCTGGCTAAAGATGAAAATATTGATTTCACAGCATTGGAAGATCAGGCATATGATGACTTTATGGGAATGGGATCAGGCGCCGGCGTGATTTTTGGCAATACCGGCGGCGTTATGGAAGCTGCAGTACGCAGTGCCTACACTTTTGTAACGAAAAAAACTGCTCCGGCAGCACTATATGATCTGCAGCCCGTGCGCGGTCTGGAAGGTATCAAAGAAGCTTCCGTAGACATTGACGGCTTGGAAGTAAAGGTCGCTATCGTCTATGGTACTGCTAACGTCCGTAAATTGATCGAAAAAATCAAAAGCGGCGAAAAAAGTTATCATTTTGTCGAAGTAATGACTTGTCCTGGTGGATGCATCGGTGGCGGCGGCCAGCCTAAAGACAGGGAATATAAAGGTGATGCGCTTCGCGCTAAACGTATCGAAGGCCTTTATAAACGCGACGATTCGATGCAGCTGCGGTTAAGCCACGAAAATCCTGAAATCATTAAATTATACGAAGAATTTTATGGTGAACCCTTAAGTGAGCTGGCAGAACAGATGCTGCACACGGTGTATTTTGACAGAAGTGCTGATTTGGGAGGAGTTTATATCGCTCCGGCAGAAGTTCAGTCTGCAGCAGGTTTAAAACAATTCCGCTGTAAGGTCTGCGGTTATATTTATGAAGGTGCAAGCCTTCCCGAAGATTATACCTGTCCTACCTGCGGTGTGGGTGCAGAAATGTTTGAAGAAGTACAATAACTGGTAACAATAGAATAAAAAAATTATAAAAATACCAGGTGCAAAAGCACCTGGTATTTTTACATAATTAATTAAAATAATACATTAAAAATACAATGGATTTGTAAATATTTAAATTTAATTGTAATAGTTTGTGGAAAGCTGTAAAATAAAAGTGAAAAGTATATGAAAAATATTTCTTTACTGTTATTTTTCTTTTTTCTAATTAGTAATACAGGTGTAGTGTATAAGGATTAAAATTGGATTCCAATAATAAGGGCGAAATTTATATCTTAAATTCCCAGATAACCAATAATGGTACTGGACCATGTAGTTTTTTTGCTCAACCCAAAATTACTGTAGATAATTCTGCCATTACAGGTAAAGGGATGGTAGCATTAAATGCTAATTATGTGGATATTAAAGGATTGAAGTCAAGTTTGACTTCTGGTGGAGATATGATGATTTTTGTTTTTACAGAAATTAAAAATACTGGTGAATTAATCTCCAATGGTTATCTTAATATGGTAATGTCAAATTATGGTAAATTTAATAATATGGGTGTTATGTTGTCTAAGGATTATTTGCAGATTTATGGAAGTCCTGTATTTCAAAATCTCAATATCTTAGGCAGTCAGAGTGATATTTCACTTTGGGGGCGTAATGCAGGTGCTGCATATACAGGTGTCAAAGCACCAATTGTTAAAGTAAATGGGTACGATATGGGTCTTGCAGGAAATATTTATGCATTATTTAGTCCAAGTGATTTAACTGTGAAATATGTAATTGCTGGGATTGGCGAAGTTGCGCCTGGTGGTTATGGAACAATCGGAAGTGCGGCAAGTAGTGCGTATAATTGCTATAAAAATAATTATTCAGAACCAACGACTCAAGCAATAATTTATGACACCGCAAAATTTGTTTCAATTGAAGTAGGTAAGCAATTTCTAAAAAAAGCAGGAGTTGTTGGAAGTGGACCTGTAATCGGTGCGGCACTTGTCTTAAATGATGCTATCAGATATGAAGATTATAGTATAAGTCTAGACAGGAAATTTGGTGCCTATGATGTTCTGACAGGTGATAGGGTATTGCAAGGTGGCTTAACTGATGCTTTAAAATTTTTAGATAAAGTAGCTGGAAGTGATCAAGGATGGCAGGAAACGGTCAACGCTGATGGTATCATTACAAGAGTATCACCAGACGGTTCAGTTACAGCAACATTAAAAATGCCTACTGAAACACAGGCGAATCCCATAGTGGAATTTAGAGGCAGTGGAACAGAAGTAAAATATTTACCTTATTGTTCTGATCAAACAGTTAAATTCATTTAAAAATATGTATTGATAAGTTTGATTTCAGATAGTGCGTTGTTACATCGCACTATCTGAAATATTTTTAATGTAATGTTGGAGGCTTATAACATGTCAATAAATGAACCGGAGGAATATAAACAGCGATATATATATCAGGTACTTATGGAATTTTTGATACTTGGTTGCTTTGTGGCTTGGGCTAGTAAACAAACTGGTTGTTTAGGTGTATTATTTGATTTGGGACATGGATTCTATCGACAAAAATTTGGTGCTTTACTATACTATGTAACATTTTTGTGGTCGATGCTGATGCCATTGGATTCTTTGTTCAATAGTTTTTATGATAAATTGTTGGCCGAAAATGATACAAAGCGTAAATATAAGCTGTTGTTTTTAGTGCCGGTGTTGAATATTGTTGTTTTATGGTGGTTATTTGTAGAGAAAATTGATAAGGATTTAATAATACTATTCCTGGCATTTTATATTGCATTTATATCTTTGTTGATAAGCAAGATTTTAGAATTATTATCTTGATTTATATCATTAATAGTTCAAACAAAAAGCTGAAACCAAAAGGTTTCAGCTTTTTATTATTTATCCAGCAATTTATAAATCTGTGGAAAGGGTTCAACGGTGCGTTTTAAAATACCGTTGATATAGGCGATTGTGATACCGTAATTGGTGAAAGGTATGTTTTGGTCCGCAGCACATTTGATGCGGTACTGCATTTCACGTTCGTTCAGCATACAGGCGCCGCAGTGGATAATCATTTTATACGGCGATAAGTCCAGGGGAAATTCCGTGCCGCTGGTAAAAATAAATTCTGGATTTTTACCGGTATATTCTTTGATCCAGCGTGGCAGCTTGACGGTGCCGATATCATCGCATTGACGGTGATGTGTGCAGCCTTCGCCTATGAGGATTTTATCTCCGTCTTCAAGGCTGTCGAGTGCTGTAACGCCTTGAATGGCAGTCTGCAGATTACCTTTATAGCGTGCAAACAGGATCGAAAAAGAGGTCAGAAGAATATCTGCCGGCGTTTCAGCAGCAACTTTTTTAAAGACCTGACTGTCGGTGATAACCAGTTTGGGTCGTTTACCTAAATTTTGCAGTGTGTTGGTCAGTTCGTTTTCTTTAACTACAATAGCGGCAGCGTCTGCTTCCAGAATATCGCGGATCGTTTGCTGCTGCGGCAGGATCAGCCTTCCTTTAGGGGCGGCAGAATCGATGGGCACTACTAAGACAACGAAGTCCGAAGGCGACAGCAGATCAGCAACTATCTGTGCTTTATTTTCATCTGCAGGTACGGTTTGGGCGATTGCTTCTTTAAGCTCAAAAATATTGAGCTTCTGTTCAGCACTGACAAATAAAAGTTTCCCGTTTGACAGCAGAGCTTGATAAGCAGTTTTTTTATCTTCATTTATGGTTTCACATTTGTTGATAACGATGAGCAGGGGGATTTTTTTTGTATTGATCCGTTTTATCAAACGCAGATCTTCAGCAGAAGGGCCAACTGCAGCGTCAATAATTACAAGCGCGATATCGGTTTTGTTGAGGACCTGATATGCTTTTTGAATGCGCAGGCTGCCCAAAACGCCTTCATCGTCGATGCCAGGAGTATCAATGATCATTACCGGTCCCAGTGGCAGCAGCTCCATAGCTTTATAAACGGGATCTGTGGTTGTACCTTTGGTTTCAGAAACGATTGCTAAATTTTGCCCGGTGATCGCGTTGATAAGGCTTGATTTGCCAGCGTTACGTTTACCGAAGATTCCGATATGAACGCGTTCAGAAGATGGGGTAGCATTTAAACTCATAAAATCACTTCCTTTTATATAAATTATATACTAAAATAGTGCGATTATAGTACAGATAAGTTTTCTGAAAAATATACAATATCACACTTGTATACAAAAGTGCTAAATTTATGTAACAGTTATTGACGATGTTGTTAGTTTTAAAGTATATTATATATGCGTGTGGAATAATTCACAACCAAACCAAAATAAAGGAGGCGTATGAATGAGTACTAATAATGATTCAACGCAGCATGTTCAAATCGCAGTAGCCGACCCTACACCCTTGGGACTATTTGGTCTGGCCGTCGTAACAATGGTGGCTTCTGCACAAAAATTAGGTATCGTTGAAGGAGTATCCTGGGTTTTGCCGTGGGCTCTTTTCTGCGGATCCTTCGCCCAGCTGTTGGCTGGTTATTTTGACTATTGCCATCGCAATATTTTTGGCGCAACAATTTTCAGTGCTTTCGGCTTTTTCTGGTCTGCAGTAGGTATGAGCTGGATGATTAAAGCAGGAACCTTTGGTCCTGGTCTTGCTGCCGGTGTAGATCCTAAAGCTATTGGTTTTGCATTTTTGGCCTATTTTATATTTGCCTGCATTGGTACCATTGCTGCGTCCTCTGCAAGTCTGTTCTTATTCGTAGATATGGTTTTCATTGATATCTTACTTTTAGGTTTAGCTTTAGACGGACTTGGTATCGGCGGTCATTTCCCGCACACCATGGCTGCTTATGCTGAAATGGCAGTAGCGCTTATTTCCTTATATGGCGCCGGAGCCGGGTTCCTTAATAATTTCTATGGTCGTCAGTTCTGGCCTGTAGGAGCTCCGCTTGGTATCTGGAAAAAATAATCTTGTTTGATAAAAAAGCACTGTGAGAATCTCACAGTGCTTTTACTTTTTTCAAAATTACTTAACAAGTTCCAGCCGTGGGTTGGGAAGATGTACTCGTCCTGCTTTGGCGCATTCTTTGCCGTCTACCATAACGATATCCGCTGTAAAGTTGATATTACCGTCAAAAAGGCTGGATCCTACTGCATAAGTATCTACAGGAACCTTTAATGCTTCAAACTCTTTGATACGTTCGGCGTCAAATCCGCCGGAAACGATAATTTTTACATAATCGAAACCTTCTGCATCAAGTGCTGTGCGTACATTATGTACTAGTTCCTTGCAGACGCCTGTCGGTTTGAACATACCCATTTGGCTGAGCAGGCTTTTATCTACCATAGTGCCAGAGGTATCCAGGCGGACTCCTGCTAATTTGCGGCCAAGTTTGCGTGCTACCTGTAAAGTCGTACCAACACAGTCATTATCAAAGTCGACCAGGGCAATACGCGCGATATCAGGCGCTACATATTTATCAAAGGCGCTGGTTGCTGCCAGCGTGTCGCCGTTGTATGCTGCGATCAGGGCGTGGGGAATAGTTCCCAGACCTTTGCCGTTGCTGGCTAAGGCGTTGGCATCAGTAGAGAAACCTTTGATACCGCCAATCATAGCAGCATAGCCGTCAGATTCCTGGGTTTGATAGGTATCATACCGGGCAGGGAAAAAGAGGACCGGTTTGCCGTTGGCTGCTTTAACAACACGGCGTACATTAGTAGCGATACGGCTTTGCCGTGCCAGAAAACCAAGATAGATAGTTTCCAGATGGGCAAAGTCTGCCAGATCACCTTCGATCGTCATTAGTGTTTCCCAGGGGTCAACTTCATCTCCGTCATGTAAAGCATGGATCGTAATATTTTCAGGATTATGTGCGCAGGTTTTGATCAGGGCGATAGTTTCATCGATGCCGCAAACAACTACCGGTTCACGGGTAAAAAGCTGCATCATTACTCTAGGATGGTGATTATCGCCATTCAGTATCTCCTCGGTACGCAGAAAATAAGCGTCGGTGTAATAACCGGCTTTGATTTTTTCTACCGGAAAATGAAAATGTTCAACTGGTAAACGATTTTTCATGATAACCTCCATCATTATATAGAATAAATTAGCTCTTGATATTGTGCTAATTACATTTTATGATACAATAATAGCGCTACAGGTTCAAGTTTTTTGATAAATTTTTCTTAAATGGAGTTTATAAATGGTATCTTGTGAAAAAAAATATACAATATTATTATTGTCGGCTCCGATAGGTTCAGGACATAAGCTGGCAGCTCAAGCTCTGGAACAGTCTTTTGCCCTGGCAGACAATGTGCAGGTAGTGCACGGAAGTATTTTTGACTTTTTTCCGGGCAGTATCGGCAATGCTTTTTTACGTTTTTATTTATGGGTACTCTCATATTGTCCCTGGCTGTATGAGCTGGCTTATAAATGGGGAAACCGTCAGAGCGGGTCGCTATGGCTGCGTAACTTTATTAATGGTACCTTAGCAGGTTTGGCACAGGATTTTATTGTCAGGACCAACCCCGATGCTGTAATTGCCACACATGCTACACCGGCAGGTATCATGGCTATCTATAAGAAAAAATTCAAGCCGGATTTGCTGTTGGGAGCGGTGGTTACTGATTATACTGTACATAAATGGTGGCTTTGCGAAGGCGTTGATGTGTATTTTGCAGCATCAGAAAATCTGCGTGCACAGTTTGATGGGACTGATGCTGAGGTTTTACCGACGGGAATACCGGTTCGGCGGCAGTTTTACCAGGCATATGATCGTCAGGAGCTGCGGCGTAAATTTAACTGGCCTGAGCAGGATATAGTATGTCTGTTGATGGGCGGCGGCGAAGGCTTGTTACCGATGGAGAGCATAGTTAAAGCTTTCCATGGTTATTTGCCGCAGAATTTGAAAATAATTGCGGTCGCAGGACATAATGAAATTTTGCAGCACCGTCTGGAAATTTTTAAAGAAATACCACTGACTGTTTATGGCTTTACGGATGATGTACCGGAGTTATTGCTGGCTGCTGATATTGTCGTAACTAAAGCCGGTGGCTTAACGGCGGCTGAAACATTGATTGCAGGCTGCGATTATATTATTTATAAGCCGCTGCCTGGTCAGGAAACCGGTAATGCTGTTTATTTAGAGCAGTATTGCGGTGCACAGGTAGCCGGTTCGCCTCAGGAAGTAAAAACGATGGTCTGCCGATATGCGGATGTTGACTCCCAAGTACGCTTACTTCAGAGGCAGCAGCGCAGCTTGAAATATGGTAAACCTGGAGCTGCAGAAGAAATAAGCAATTATATTTTAAAAAAACTTGAAAAATAAGTAAAAGCTTGACCGTTGACTAAATCAACTCTATAATGAAATGGATTTGGGAAAAATAATATTTTGCGACACCCGGTTTTCGTGTGGATGCCTGCAATTTATCGGAGGCATTGCTGTGGAGCGTTATTATTGGGGTGCTTTAAGCGCTGCTGCCGGATTGGGCAACAGTAAGCTTGAAGCTTTAGTTGCGGTGTTTGGCAGTGCGCGTAGTGCGTATCTTGCTGATCGACAAGAGCTTTTGGCTGCCCGCGTTTATAAAGAGGCGGCCATTGATAAGTTCCTAAAATTTAGAAATCTTGCGTTACCTGAACAGCTGCAGAATTTTTGTGAGCGGCAGCAGGTGCGACTGATGATAAGCAGTGATGCGGACTATCCAGTTTCATTAAGGCATATCGCATTACCGCCAAAGGTTTTATATATCAAGGGTAATTTGCCCAGGCTTGATTGCAGTATAGGTATCGTTGGTTCACGTCGAGCTTCTGCTTATGGGTTAAAGGCGGCGGGTGACTTTGCTGCTGATCTTGCTTCAGCGGGGCTGGTTATTGTAAGCGGTGGAGCTAAGGGTATTGACAGTGCTGCTCACAAAGGTGCTTTACAGGCTGGGGGAAGTACGATTGCCGTACTTGGCTGTGGTATAGATGTTGTTTATCCGCGTGAAAATACGGCGCTTTTCGAGCAGATATGTTCAAATGGGGCGCTGGTAACAGAATTTGCACCGGGAACAGAACCTCTTGCTGCCAACTTTCCGTCACGCAACAGAATCATCAACGGAATGACGAGAGGTATACTGGTAGTTGAGGCGGCGAAAAAGAGCGGTGCTATGATAACGGCTGAATTTGCCGCAGATGAAGGGCATGAGGTGTATTGTATTCCAGGAAGTATCTATCTGCCTAACAGTATTGGCTGTCATAGTCTGATAAAATCTGGAGCACAGCTTGTAGATAGGCCGGAAGATATTTTGAATGATCTGGAATTGAACTGTGGAAGTAAGCAGAAAATAGAGAATTTATCGTTGTTTGCCAGTGAAGGAGCAGAGGCCGTTTCAGAACTGACCAAACAATTGATGGATATAATGACACAGGAACCGGTTACGTTAGAGGAACTGGTCGAATTAAGCGGTCGCTCTCTGGCAGAGATCAGCGGGGAACTGCTGGATCTGCAAATGCAAGGTAAACTTGGCCTGGCAGATGGGCGCAGGTATTACCGAATTTAGGAGGACTTATTATTATGACGAAAAATTTAGTAATCGTGGAATCACCTACTAAGTCAAAAACTATTGAAAAATTTTTAGGGCGCAATTATACTGTCCGCGCTTCGATGGGACATTTGCGCGATTTGCCGAAAAGTTTGTTCGGCGTTGATATAGAACATGATTTTGAGCCTAAATATATTAATATTCGCGGTAAAGGCGAATTGATTAAAGAATTGAAAACTTTGGCTAAAAAAGCTGATAAAATTTATCTGGCAACTGACCCTGATCGCGAAGGCGAAGCTATTGGCTGGCATTTAGCGCATATCCTTGGTGTTGATCCGGAAGCAAACTGTCGGATTGAGTTTCATGAAATCACTTCTGGTGCCATAAAAGATGCTTTGAAGAATCCGCGCCCGATTGATTTGGATAAAGTTGATGCTCAACAGGCACGTCGTATTATTGATCGTATCGTAGGCTATCAGCTTAGTCCTTTGTTATGGCGCAAAATAAGAAAAGGCTTGAGTGCCGGACGTGTACAATCAGTAGCAGTAAAAATCATTGCTGACCGTGAAAAAGAAATCGCTGATTTCATCCCTAAAGAATATTGGACTTTGAATGCTAAACTGCGTGAAAAAGCGAAAGCGCCTATTTTTGAAGCAGAGGTTATCAAACATCTGGGCAAAAAACTGGAAATACATACTGCTGAGGAAGCGGCTATTGTAGAAAAAGCTTTAGCTAAAGCTGCTTATATCATTGAAGAAGCAACAAAAAAAGAGCGTAAACGTAATCCGCTGCCTCCATTCACTACCAGCAGCCTGCAGCAGGAGGCTGTTAAACGTCTGAATTTTACTACCAAAAAAACGATGATGGTAGCCCAACAGCTGTACGAAGGTGTCGCTGTGGGCAAAGAAGGATCTGTCGGTTTGATTACTTATATGAGAACCGACTCGGTACGTATTGCTGATGTTGCTGCTGATGATATCCGCGGTTATATTGAAAATGAGTTTGGCAAAGAATTTCGGCCTGCACATGCAAACAGCTATTCAAGTAAGAAAAATGCCCAGGACGCGCATGAGGCGATCCGTCCCACAAGTGTACATCGTACACCGCTGGAAATGGCAAAACATCTGAACAAAGATCAGCTTAAGCTCTATTCTTTAATTTGGAATCGTGCGGTTGCAAGTCAGATGGCATCGGCTGTTTTTGATGTTACTACTTTGCTGATCAGCGCCGGCGATTACCAATTGCGTGCAACGGGCTCTGTTTTGAAGTTTGAAGGCTTTTTAAAGCTAAGCGATAAAAAAGATCTGCTCGAGGATAAGGATAAAACTGTTCCTTATCTGGAGGCTAAAACACCTGTAGAATTATATAAACTTTTACCGGCTGAACAGCACTTCACCGAACCACCGGCTCACTTTACTGAGGCGACTTTGGTAAAAGAGCTGGAAGACAAAGGTATTGGACGGCCGAGTACTTATTCGCCTACTATCCAGACTATTCTGGACCGCGGTTATATTGCCAAGGAAGGCAAAAAATTGATGATTACCGAGCTGGGGCTCATGATTGTCGATATGCTGACTAATTATTTCAAAGATATTATTGATATTCCTTTTTCTGCTGAATTAGAAACAGAGCTTGATGAGATTGCTGAGCATAAAGCTGATAAGACTAAAATACTGGAAAAATTCTATGTGCCGTTTTCAAAATTGATGGAAAAAGCTGACAAAGAAATTGAGGCAGTAGAAGCTCCTGTAGAAGTCAGTGATGTGCAATGCGAAAAATGCGGACGTATGATGGTAATAAAGCAGGGGCGTTTTGGTAAGTTCCTTGCATGCCCTGGGTTTCCAGAATGCCGCAACACGAAGCCGATTCTGCATAAGATCGGTGTTAAGTGCCCTGAATGCGGCGGTGAAGTTATCGAGCGCAAGACAAAAACGCGCCGTATTTTTTATGGCTGTGCCAATTATCCGGAATGTAAATTTACATCATGGGACAGGCCAACAGAAGAAAAATGTCCGAAATGCGGTAAAGTGATGCTGGAACGAATTGAAAAGAACGGCAATAAGAAACTGTACTGTTCTAATGAAACCTGTGAAAATGGCTTGCATATAAAAAAAGGAAAGGCAGGACGCAAAAGTGCTAAAAGCAAATAAACCGATTCATGTTATCGGCGCAGGTTTAGCCGGCTGTGAAGCAGCATATCAAATAATTAGATATGGCATTCCTGTAATTTTGCATGAAATGCGTCCGGTAAAGTCTGACGAAGCTCATAAAACTGCAGACTTTGCGGAACTTGTTTGCAGCAATTCTCTGCGTGCCAATAATCTGGAAAATGCTGTCGGGCTTCTTAAAGAAGAGATGCGCCGTCTTGATTCTTTGATCATGCAGCAGGCTGATAAACATCAGGTTCCTGCCGGAGGAGCCTTAGCTGTCGACAGAGAAGGTTTTGCTCAGGGAATTACGGAAATTATTAAAAATCACCCTTTAATTACTGTGGTTTATGAAGAAGTAACAGATTTGCAGCAGTTGGAAGGCTATGTTGTAGTTGCCAGCGGACCTTTGACGTCAGCAGTACTGGCTGAAAATATCAAAAAGCTGGTAGAAGCAGATTATTTTCACTTTTTTGATGCCGCTGCGCCTATTGTGACCGCAGAGTCCTTGAATTATGAAAAGGTATATCGTGCTTCACGTTATGATAAAGGTGAGGCAGATTATTTGAATTGCCCGTTTGAAACCAAAGAAGAATATCTGGCGTTTTGGGAAGCTTTACGAACAGCAGAGCTGGCTCCGGTTAAAGAATTTGAAAAGGAAGTTTTTTTTGAAGCCTGTATGCCTATAGAAGAAATGGCTCGCCGCGGTGAAGATACCATGCGCTTCGGTCCGCTAAAGCCTGTTGGACTGGTAGATCAGAGAACTGGTAAACAGGCCTACGCCGTGGTCCAGCTGCGTCAGGATAACGCTGCTGCTTCACTGTATAATCTGGTCGGATTTCAGACTCATTTAAAGTGGCCTGAGCAAAAACGTGTTTTTGGTATGATTCCAGGGCTGGAAAATGCAGAATTTGTCCGGTATGGCGTAATGCACAAAAACTCTTATATCAATTCGCCTAAATTATTGAATGATAAGTTTAATTTTAAAGCGATGCCGAGATTTTACTTTGCCGGGCAAATGACAGGTGTAGAAGGCTATGTGGAATCGGCTGCTTCTGGTCTGATGTCTGGCATTCATGCCGCCCGGGCTTATTTAGAGCTTCCCGATGTTACCTTCCCGAAAGAAACAGCTCACGGTGCATTGGCACATTATATAAGCAATCCTGAAATCAGAGATTTTCAGCCGATGAATGTTAATTTTGGACTGCTTCCGTCTTTAGGTAAAAAGATACGTAATAAAAAAGAGAAAAATGCTCTGATTGCAGAGCGCGCATTGAATGCTTTGCAGGATGTACTGCAAATAATCAAGTAAGCTGTGATGAACTGGAAAGACAAACATAACCTGTTTTTTAAACTGCTGCGACTGCATTTTGGTCTGGCTCTGTATTCCATTGGTTTGACCCTTGGCATCCAGGCTAATATCGGTTTGGCGCCATGGGAAGCCTTTGGTATCGGTGTTTCCTATGTTACAGGATTGACCTATGGAACGATCAATGTTTTGAGTGGGCTTTTGATTTTAGTAGTGACAGTTGCTATGGGTGAGCGGTTTGGATTAGGTACGATTCTTAATGCTGTATTGATCGGTTTTGGTGTTGATGTTCTTCAGTACTATCACGCTGTACCTTTGATAGAAAATTATTGGCTGGGAATCATCGTAATGTTTTTAGGGCAGTTTTCCATCAGTCTGGGCACTTATTTTTATATCAGTGCCGGACTTGGTTCTGGTCCGCGCGATTCTTTGATGATCGGGTTAAAACGTCGGTTGCCTAAAGTTCCGATTGGTATGATCAGAGGTCTTATAGAAGGCAGTGTTTTGCTGGCTGGCTGGCTGCTGGGAGCGAAGGTTGGTTTAGGTACTATAATAGCTGCGTTTGGCATCAGTACTATTTTGCAGTTGACTTTTAATTGGCTGCACTTTGATGCAAAATCAGTTCAGCACGAAGGCATCTGGCAGACTTTAGGCATAAAAAATTAAAATATTAAGAGTAGCGGCACATTAAATTGGCCGCTATTTTTGTTTATATTCAGATTTTTACACATTTTTGTGTATTCAATAAAAAATTCAAAAAATTTAGTACTTGGTTATTGAAATAGCTTCCTGGTTTGTGATACTATAAGTCTACATAAGAAGAAGGGATTTATTATGGCAGAGTCAATATCGCAATATCCTATGGTTGATAAGTTTCTCAGGTATCTGCAGGTTGAAAAAAACACGTCGCCGCTGACTGTTAAAAATTATGCCGCTGATATAAGTTTATTCAGTAATTTTTTAGCAGAACGGCTGGGGAAAGATTTTCAATGGCAGAAGATCGGAGTTTTGGATATTCGTGCCTATTTAGCGCTGCTCAATAAAGAAAAGTATGCGCGTACGACGATTGCCAGGCGGATTTCTTCGCTGCGTTCTTTTTATAAGTTTTTAATGCGAGAAAATTATGTGGAGCAAAATCCTTTTGTTAAGGTAAGAACGCCAAAGCTGGAAAAAAGATTACCTGTATTTTTGGAAGAACTGGAAATCAATGAGATATTAACCTTACCGGATAAAGATACGCTGGGATTAAGAGATCAGGCGATATTAGAATTACTCTATGCCACAGGTTGCCGTGTTTCCGAATTGGTGGGACTTACGGTGACTAATATAGATCTTGGCAGCCAATATGTTTTGCTGCTGGGCAAAGGCAATAAAGAACGTATCGTACCGATAGGGCATACCTGCTGCCAGGCTGTACGGCAGTATTTGCAAGTTACACGCGGAGCTTTGATGGAAAAGAATAAAACAGAGGCGCATGACAAGGTTTTTGTTAATAGCAGGGGAGGTCCGCTGACGGATCGCAGTGTCCGTAGGATCTTAGATAAATATATAACCCAACTGGCTATGCAGAAAAAAGTCAGTCCTCACACGATCAGGCATACTTTTGCCACACATCTTTTAGATCATGGTGCTGATTTAAGGGCTGTTCAGGAATTGCTTGGACATGCTAATCTGTCCACAACGCAGATTTATACTCACATTACGACTGAACGTATTACTTCTGTATATCAGAAAAATCATCCGCGTGCTTAAAATTTGAGGGAGGAATCATCATGGAACTTTTGGAGAAAACAAGAAAAATCAACAAATTGCTGCAAAGAGGGGAAAAAGTAGAATATAACGCTATCGCACGTCTGCTGCGTGATGTTATTGGCGCTAACATTTATATCGTTGGGCGTAAGGGCGGCGTTAAAGGCAGCGCTCTTCAGGATGATTTCGAATGTGATATCATGCGCGAACAGGTTTTGGATGTCAAAAACTTCCCGCAAAAATATCTGGATTTTATTATGGACGCGAAAGAAACAGTTTCAAATATTGAACATAAAAATCAGGAATGTTCCTTTGTTAAAGGTACAAAATGCTTTTTTGATCAGAAAAAAACTACTATCGTGCCTATTTACGGTAACGGCGAACGTATTGGTACTTTGATCGTAGCTAAATATGATAAGCCCTTCGACGATGAAGACCTGCTGCTGGCAGAATATGCTGCGACTGTTATCGGCGTTGAGATTCTGCACGAGCGCGCAGCTAAAGTAGAAGAAGAAGTGCGCAAGAAAGCAATGGTTCAGATTGCTTTTTCAACGCTTTCTTATTCCGAACTGGAAGCTATTGTCAATATTCTCGGCGAACTGAAAGGCATGGAAGGCTTGCTTGTAGCTTCTAAAATTGCTGATCGTGTCGGGATTACACGTTCTGTAATCGTTAATGCTCTGCGTAAATTCGAAAGTGCCGGTTTAATCGAAACGAAATCGCTTGGGATGAAGGGAACATATATACGGATTAAAAATGAGTTCCTGCTGGAAGAACTGCGTAAAAATAATTCTTAAATAAAAAATGACCGGATTGCTGTAATGTTGCAGTAAATCGGTCATTTTTAGTATCTTTTAAGGTTCCTAAACAAGATATTGTAAAAAAAATTACAGAAACTACTTGATTTTGTGTAATCACTGTGCTAGTATAGTAAAAATATTTCAAAGAAGAAGGGAGTTTTATAATGCGTACAGACAAATTTGCAAAAGAAGGTTTAACTTTTGATGATGTGCTTTTGGTTCCGGCAGAATCTGATGTTTTGCCGCGTGATGTAGATGTTTCCACTTATTTGACTAAAAACATTAAATTGAATATTCCTCTGATCAGTTCTGGTATGGATACTGTTACAGAATCAAAAATGGCGATTGCCATTGCCCGTGAAGGCGGTTTAGGTGTTATCCACAAAAATTTAACGATTGAAGAACAGGCAGGAGAGGTTGCCAAAGTAAAGCGCAGCGAGCATGGTATTATCGTTGATCCTTTATTTCTGGCTCCTGATAATATTCTTGCAGATGCCGTAAAAATGATGGAGCATTATCATATTTCCGGTGTTCCTATTTGTGATCCTAGTGGTAAGCTGCAGGGAATTATTACTAATCGTGACCTGCGTTTTGAAACTAATCTTAATAAACAGATCAAAGAATGTATGATTGGTGAAGGTTTGGTAACTGCTCCTGTTGGTACGAGTCTTGAAGAAGCTAAAAAATTACTGCGCGAACACCGTATTGAGAAATTGCCGTTGGTCGATAGCGAAGGTTATCTTAAAGGGCTGATCACAATCAGTGATATTGAAAAAGCTAAAATGTATCCTAATGCTTGCAAAGACAGTGATGGGCGTCTGCGTGTAGCCGCTGCTGTAGGCGTTGGTGCTGATATGATGGAACGAGCTTCCGCTTTAGTTAATGCTAAGGTTGATGTTATAGTTATTGATACTGCTCATGGACATTCGCACGGAGTCCTGAATTCAGTGCGTCAATTGCGCGAAGCTTTCCCGGAATTGAATATTATTGCCGGTAATGTAGCAACAGGCGCTGCAACTGAAGCATTAATCAAATGTGGCGTTGATGCCGTTAAAGTTGGCATCGGGCCAGGATCTATTTGTACGACCCGTGTTGTAGCCGGTATCGGCGTCCCGCAGATTACTGCTATCAATGATTGCGCATCAGTTGCACGTCAATATGGTATTCCTATTATTGCCGATGGCGGTATCAAATATTCCGGTGATATTGCTAAAGCTATCGCCGCAGGTGCCAATGTTGTTATGATTGGCGGTTTATTAGCAGGAACTGAAGAGTCCCCTGGCGAAACTATTATATATCAAGGCCGTTCTTATAAAGTATATCGTGGAATGGGCTCTTTAGGTGCTATGGAACGCGGTTCTAAAGACCGTTATTTCCAGGAGAACGCCGATAAATTGGTGCCAGAAGGAATTGAAGGACGCGTACCTTTCAAAGGCCTGGCTGCAGAAACAATCTTCCAGTTGGTTGGTGGTTTGCGTGCAGGTATGGGCTACTGCGGTGCTAAGGATATCGAAGAAATGATTACAAAAACTCAATTTATTCGTATGACTGGCGCCGGTTTGAAAGAAAGCCATCCGCATGATGTCATCATTACGAAAGAAGCTCCTAACTACAGCCTGTAATAAAATTTAGAGGAGGTTTTTCGAGTATGGAAGATGCAGTTTTATTTTCACTTAAAGATCAGGTTGCTATAATTACCATGAACAGACCACAGAGCTTGAATTCAATGAATGAAGCATTGATTGACGGGCTGCATGAAGCTCTGACAAAGGTAGAAACAGACCCGGCAATAAAATGTGCTGTGCTGACAGGTAATGGAAAAGCTTTTTGTGCCGGCGGAGATCTGCCGTTTTTAGAGACTCTTACAGATACTGCAGTAAAAAAGGCTTTCATTACCAAAGTAGGGCAGGTTGCAAAACGTATTACCACAATTGAGAAGCCAATTATTGCCATGGTCAATGGTGTTACCGCTGGTGCCGGTGTTAATCTGATGCTGGCTTGTGACCTTATTTATGCAGTAGATACAGCTAAATTTGCTCAAAGCTTTGCGAAAGTAGGGTTGATACCTGATTGTGGCGGTTTATATTTCCTACCGAAAGCTGTCGGCATTCATAAAGCTAAAGAACTGATGTTTACAGCTGATTTGATTGATGCAGCAACTGCTGAAAAAATGGCGTTGGTAAATCATATCTTCCTTGCAGCAGAGCTTGAGGACGCGGTTATGCAAATGGCTGAACGACTTGCTGCTTCAGCACCTTTAGCGATAGGGCTCATCAAAAAATATCTGAATAATACTGCGATGACTTTAGACGAAGTGCTGGAAATGGAAGCAGTTGCCCAGCCTTTATGTATGGGCACTGACGATAGTGCGGAAGGAATAACTGCCTTTAAAGAAAAACGTACTCCTAAATTTACAGGTAAATAAGAATTCACAAAAAAGACGGAATCGCTGTCAGCGGTTCCGTTTTCTTTTCACGTAAAATACTGTATAATATTACTATTGACGATTATGGAGGTTTGTATGTTAGATTTTGATTTTTCATCAATGTTATATAGGATTCCGGCGCTTTTGATAGCTATCACTATCCACGAGTATGCACACGCGCAGACTGCGGAAGCAATGGGAGATCCTACACCGCGGTTCATGGGACGTTTAACTTTTAATCCTTTAGCACATCTTGATCCTATTGGTGCCTTGATGCTTATTGTGGCCGGTTTCGGCTGGGCTAAGCCTGTAGGTATCAATCCCAATAATTTCAGAAATCGCCGCGAAGGTATTTTAAAAGTTTCTTTTGCAGGTCCTGCGGCAAATTTGTTTTTATGCTTTCTGGCAGCATTGATTGTTGCTTTAATGACCAAATTTGGTGTTATGACCAAAGGCGTTTATTCGTTTTTACTTTGGACACAGCTTTATAATGTTTGGTTTGCTTTTTTTAATCTTATCCCAATCCCTCCTCTGGACGGTTCAAAGATTTTAGGAGAACTGCTGCCGCCGCGGACTGCTTATCAGTATGAAAATATGGTTGGCCAATATGGCTTTTATATCTTGCTGGCTTTGGTCTTTACCGGTATCGTTGGTATGATCATAAGGCCTTTGGCAAGCACGTATATGGCTTTGGTAAACAGTATTTTGGGGATAGTGTTTTAATTAAAACGGCTTGTTGAATTATGATTAATGAAGGGACTTGATGTTGATGACTAAAGGTAGAATTTTCAGTGGAATGCAGCCGTCTGGCCGTTTTCACTTGGGCAATTATATGGGGGCACTGGAGAATTGGGTTCGTTTGCAGCATGAATATGAATGTTTTTTCTCCATTGTTGATCTGCATGCGCTGACTTCGTCTTATAGCGATACTTCAAAATTACAGGAAAATGTTATGGAAATGGCGATTGACTGGCTCAGTGCTGGTCTTGACCCTGAAAAAAATGTCATTTTTGTACAATCACATGTTAAAGAGCATGCTGAATTGGCGCTGCTTTTAGGTATGAGCACTCCGTTGTCGTGGCTGGAACGTGTGCCCACCTATAAGGATAAACTGCAGAATTGGTCTGCTCAGGGTAAGGATAATAATACCTATGGTTTTTTGGGATATCCTGTGCTTATGGCAGCGGATATCATGCTTTATAAAGCAACCTGTGTTCCTGTAGGTGAAGATCAGTCTGCTCATTTGGAGCTGACCAGGGAAATAGTACGCCGTTTTAACTATCTTTATAATAGAGAAGTGTTCCCCGAGCCACAGGCAGTATTTTCCAAAGCTAAGGTTTTACCGGGTATTGACGGCCGTAAAATGTCAAAATCCTATGGCAATACTATTCCTTTCGGCGCTGGACCGGAAGAAATGTGGGAACGTATACGTATGATGACTACTGACCCGCAGCGTATAAAAAAGACTGACCCGGGACATCCGGAAGTTTGTATTGTCTACGCTTTTCATAAGGTATTCAATCCTGAGGAATATGAAGAGATTGGGGTAAGATGCCGTGCCGGCGAGATTGGCTGTGTAGAATGTAAAAAACGTTTGGCAGAAAAGATGAATGCGTTGCTGGCAGATATCCATACTAAACGGGAAGAATTATCAAAGAAACCTGAATATATTAAAGAAGTACTTGATTATGGAGCACAGCGTGCCCGCAAGGAAGCTGAAAAAACTATGGCTGAAGTTAAGACCGCCATGAATGTGCTGTAATATATGGCTAACCTGTCAATCAAGGTTCAGGATTTTGAAGGTCCACTGGATCTGTTGATACATTTAATAGAAAAAGAAAAAATTGATATTTATGATATTCCTATTGTGGCAGTGACTGAGCAATATATTGAATATTTACAGGCAATGACGGAGTTTGATATTGAGATTGCCAGTGAATTTTTGCTGATGGCTGCCACGCTGCTGCAAATCAAATCGCGTATGCTTTTGCCAAAACAAACTGCTGAAGGCGAGGAAGATGAAACTGACCCTCGTCAACTGCTGGTGGAAATGCTGGTAGAATACAGACGTATTAAGGTCTGTGCCTCAAATCTAGCTGAACTAAAGCTTCAGGCAGAACGTTGCCGTTACCGACTGCCGCTTTTGTCTGGTTTTGTTGAACGCAGCTTGAAACAATATGAGGCAGAAGAGTTGATTAGTGCTATGCTGACCCTGCTTTCAGTGAAAACTGAGAATACGGCTTATATTGAGCGCCAGGAATTTAATGTACAGGATAAAATGAATGAGATTGTTCATATGCTTTCTCAACATCTCAACGGTGTAGAATTTGCCAAAGTATTTTCACGTACTGGTTCCCGCAGTGAGAAAGTCGCGTCTTTTTTAGCTGTTTTGGAACTTTTAAAGCTTGGTGTTGTAACTATCAACCAGACAGTGGCTTTTGCTCCAATCTATATATTCCTGCGACAGGGGGAACGATAAATGTTTCACGATTACTTAAGGGGTTCTTTAGAAGCTTTGTTGTTTGCTGCCGGTGAACCGTTATCTGTTGCCAAGCTAGCTGAAATAATGCAGCTTGATAAACCTCAGGTATGGGAACTCTTATCGCTTTTAGAGCGGGATTATGAAGATGAAAAGCGCGGCCTGTATTTAAGAAAAGTGGCAGAAGGTTATCAATTATGTACAAAAGAACAGCATTATGAATTGATAAAACAGCTGGCGCGTTCTCAGGAAATGAAATTATCTAATGCCGCTATGGAAACATTGGCTATTATTGCTTTTAAACAGCCTGTTACCAGAAGTGAAATGGAAGCTATTCGCGGTGTTAAGGTCGACGGTGTCGTTAATACGCTTTTAGAATATGGATTGATTAGTGAGACCGGACGTAAGGATTCTATTGGTCATCCTATTTTGTATGGAACTACAGATAAATTTTTGATTACTTTTGGTCTGAATTCTTTAAAAGACTTACCGGAGTTTCCTGATATTTTGTCAGAGCATGAAAACGAACCGGAACAAATGTCACTAATGGCTGAATTTAATGAAGAGCTTAATAAAACAGAAGAAACAGAGGATTTATAATCTATGGAAGAACGTTTGCAGAAAGTTTTAGCTTCTGCTGGGGTAGCCTCCAGACGCGAAGCTGAAAAATATATTTTAGCCGGGCGTGTAAAGGTAAATGGTAAGATTGTTAAAGAATTAGGAACTAAAGTAGGAGAAAAAGCTTTTATTTTAGTTGATGGTAAACCGATTAAACGTGAGAAGAAAGCCTATTATTTATTTTATAAACCTCGCGGAGTTGTTACTACTATGACGGATCCGCAGGGGCGCAGAACTGTTGCTGATTTTGCCAAAGATTTGCCGGAACGGGTTTTTCCGGTAGGCCGGTTGGACTATAATACAGAAGGTCTGCTGCTTCTGACTAATGATGGCGATCTGGCCCAAAAACTCACTCATCCAAAACATGAAGTAAATAAAACATATAGAGTGACTGTTCCGGGACTGGTTCCGCAGGACAAGCTTGATCTGCTGAGGATCGGTGTAAAATTAGAGGATGGAATGACAGCGCCTGCCATTGTTACTCTGATTGGGTATGATAATGAAAAAAGTAATACAACTTTTGATATCGTTATTCATGAAGGACGTAACCGTCAAGTGCGCAGAATGTGTGACTTTATTGGGTTTCCTGTAAGGCAATTAAAACGTATAAAGTTAGGTAATCTGACATTGCAGGGATTAAAACGCGGCGGTTATAGAATTTTGAATGAAGACGAAATTAATGCTTTAATCAAGGCGGCTGCGATCAATGAATAAAGTTATCGTAGTAGGCGGAGGTGCAGCGGGTTTATTGGCAGCAGTAGCTGCTGCTGAACATGGGGCACAAGTAACAGTTTTGGAAAAGATGTTTAAACCTGGAAAGAAACTTTTAATTACAGGTAAAGGTCGCTGCAATATCACCAACGATTGTGACTTGCAGGAAATAATCAAAAATATTCCTGGAAATGGACGCTTTTTAAACAGCGCTTTACGTCAGTTTACTAATGAAGATGTTGTAAAACTTTTAAATGATAATGGTTTGGAAACTAAGGTTGAACGTGGTGGTCGGGTTTTCCCAGTCAGTGATCAGGCCAAAGATGTAGTAGATACATTGTTAAAAATTCTGCATGATTTAGGTGTAGAATTGTTTACTGATATTTGTGTGACTGAAGTTTTAACTGATACTGAAAAAGTTATCGGCGTCAAAACCAAAAGCGGTAAAGTATTTAAAGCAGATGCAGTTATTGTTGCAGCAGGTGGGGCGTCTTATCCAGGAACCGGATCTGACGGGAGTGGATTTAAACTTGCCGAAAAATTGGGGCATGCGATAATACCACTTAAACCTTCACTGGTACCATTAACTAGTGATTCACCTTATATTCCTGATTTGCAGGGGTTGTCCCTGCGTAATGTACAGGCTACTGTTTATTCTTCAGGAAGTAAGGCTGCTTCGGAATTTGGAGAAATGTTATTTACGCATTTTGGTGTATCAGGTCCAATTATTTTATCACTCAGTAAAACAGTTGCAGCACTTTTAAAAGCTAATAAAACTAATATCGATTTGCTGATAGATTTAAAACCTGCTTTGACTTTTGAAAAGCTTGAAGCAAGAGTTCAGCGTGATTTTGAGCAATACAGCCGGAAGCAGCTGCTGAATGGGATGAAAGACCTTCTACCGCAGCGTCTGATCCCCGTAGTTTTAGATCAGGCTTATCTTGATGAAGAAAAGCCTGTCAATCAGATATCAAAAGAAGAACGTAAGCGTTTAGTAGAAGTGTTAAAAGGGTTATCAGTTTCGATTACGGGAACGAGGCCTTTAGCAGAGGCTATTGTAACAGCTGGGGGCGTATCCATAAAAGAAATAGAGCCTAAAACATTGCGTTCCAAGTTGTGGCAAGGATTGTATTTTGCAGGAGAAGTCATTGATATAGACGGTTATACTGGCGGCTATAATTTACAGGCGGCATTTTCAACAGGATATGCTGCAGGGACAGCGGCTGCATATCAATAAATAGGCAGGGTGGTAAATGATGGAGAAGAAATTAGTAGTTGCCATCGACGGTCCGGCAGGAGCAGGAAAAAGTACCATTGCTAAACTGGCGGCTGAAGAATTGGACTATATTTATATTGATACAGGTGCAATGTATCGTTCTGTAGCTTGGAAGTTTTTACAAAGTAAGCAGGATTTTTCACCTGAATTAGTAAGTAAACTTGCTGCTGAAATGACTATTACTTTTAAACAGGAAGCAAAATTGAACCGTGTTTTTGTTGATGGACTGGAAGTAACAGATGAAATCAGAACTCCGGAAGTAACAGAAATTGTTTCTAAAGTATCTGCTGTAGGAGCTGTACGCGAAGCTATGGTAGCTCAGCAGCGCCGCATGGGAGAAGCAGGTGGAGTAGTGATGGACGGGCGTGACATCGGAACAGTGGTATTTCCGCATGCTGATTTAAAGATTTTTTTGACGGCTTCTGCTGAGGAGCGGGCATCGCGGCGATACAAAGAAATGCTTGCCAAAGGAATGCAGGTTGATCTGAAGCAGCTGCAGTCTGATATTGAGGCTCGTGATAAGCAGGACTGTGAACGTAAAATTGCGCCGCTTTGCTGTGCAGAAGATGCGATTTTTTTGGATAGTTCTAATATGTCTATTCAGGAAGTTGCTTCTCAAATTTTAACTTTGGTGCAGGAGCATTAAGCTATGTTTTATTCAGTCTTAAAGATTATTTTAAGAATTTTATTCAAAATATTTTTGCGGCTGGAAGTAAAAGGTGCAGAAAATATTCCAGCGACAGGTCCTTTGGTAATTGCCAGCAATCATTTAAGTTTGCTGGATCCGCCTGTAATTGGTGTAGCATCTACAAGAAAAGTGCACTTTATGGCAAAACAGGAGTTGTTTGTACCTGTTTTGGGTGATATTTATAAACTTTTGGGCGCATTTCCTGTAAAACGTGGTGGGGCCGATAGAACAGCAATAAAACATGGTATTGACTTGATGCTGGATGGTGGTGTGTTAGCTATTTTCCCTGAAGGGACTCGCAGTAAAACAGGGGCGTTAGGTAAGGCTGAGCCAGGTGCTTTGATGATGGCAGGAAAAGCTAAAGCAGTCATTGTTCCAACATGCGTAAAAGGTACCGATATCAAACGGCAGGGGAAATTATGGCCGCAAGTAAACGTCAAATTTGGAAAACCTATTTTTTTCCCTCAGGATGTACCGATCAGCAAAGAACTGCTGCATGAACTTACAGAAGCTTTGATGCTGGAAATAAAACGCTTACAAGAAGCGGAGTGATAGTATGAAAATCAGAATTGCTGAATATTGCGGTTTTTGTTACGGCGTCAAACGTGCTGTAGATATGGCATATAAATTGGCTGAAGCAAATGAAGCATCTGGAACATTAGGCCCTTTGATACATAATCCGCAGCTTATCGAAGATTTAAATACCAAAGGAGTGCCTTGCCGTGAAAGCCTGGACGAATTTCAAGCTGGAGAAACTGTCGTTTTTCGCTCGCATGGAGTTGGCCCTGACGTTTACGAAGCTGCTCATGCAAAAAATCTGACTATTCTTGATGCAACCTGTCCAAATGTTAAAGCTGCACAGAAAAAAGGACAAGCTTTGGCTGAGGCTGGTTATTTACCTGTAATTATTGGTGAAAAAAATCATCCTGAAGTAAAAAGTATTGTACAATGGGCAGGAAAACATGCTATAGTTATAGAATGTATAAAAGATATAGGTAATGTACCTTTAGCAGATAAATATGGCGTTTTGATTCAAACTACCTTTGAATTGGCAAAGTTTGAAGAAATTCTGGCAGCACTTCAGAAGGAACGTTCCGGTGAATATAAAATAGAAAAAACTATTTGCCTGGCAACGTCTCAACGACAAAAGGCTGCTCTGAAGTTAGCTGATGAAGTAGACGCCTTTGTTGTAATAGGCGGCAGAAACAGTGCCAACACAAGACACTTGTATGAGCTTGTTGCAGAACACTGTAAGCGTGCTTACCATATCGAAACAGCCTCGGAATTAAACGAGGAGATGTTTAAAAACTGTCAAAATATAGGAATAACGGCAGGCGCATCAACGCCGGACCGTATAATTAAGGAGGCTATACGTGTAATGGAAAACATGGAATCTTTTGAAAGTATGCTGGAACAAAGCCTGGAGGACGCACATGTCTACCCTGGTAAGATTGTTAAAGCTACAGTCATCCAAATAGGCAAAGATGAGGTATATGTTGACTTCGGCTATATGAAAGAAGGCGCTATTGCTTTTTCACAATGGTCTAATGAAGCTCCGGAAATTTTGGCTCAAACTATTAAAATTGGTGATGAAGTGGAGGCCAAAGTTATTCCCGGTACTTCGAAAGACGATTTTATCCGTCTTTCGAAAATCAAAGCTGAACAGGATGCTGCATGGAATTATGTAGCAGATTTGGCAGAAGGTGAAAAACGTCGTGCTACTGTAAAAGTTCTGCGGATTATTAAAAACAAAATGAAAAATATTGTCGGCTTAGCTGTTGCAGTCGAAGGCGTTGAAGGTTTTATGCCTGCTTCTCATGTGGAATTACGCCGCGTAGAAGATTTTTCTGATTATATTGGTAAAGAATTGGAAGCGGAAGTTATTGAAGTTGATACGGCAAAAAAACGTTTAGTTGTTTCACGTCGTGATTTGCTTAGAAGTGAAAAAGAAGCAAAAGCCCAGGCTTGGCGTGATGCCAAAGAAGCCAGGATCCAAGCTGCTAAAGAAGCTCGTACTGCCGCAGAAGAAGCCGCTTATGCTTCTGTTGAAGAAGGACAGACAGTTACAGGCAAAGTTGTAAGAATTGCTGATTTTGGCTTGTTTGTTGAAGTTGGACAGGGGTTGGTCGGTTTAGTTCATAATACCGAGTTATCCTGGGATCGTAATGTAAAAGCAGAAGATGCTGCTAAAGTTGATGATGAAGTAACTGTACTTGTGAAAAAAATTGACCGTGAAAACAGACGCGTAGCTCTCAGTATAAAAGCTACTCAGGAAGACCCGTGGCTGACTGAAGCATCTGCTTTTAAAGAAGGTATGGTTATAGAAGGTACTGTAGAGAGGTTCCTGCCGTTTGGCGCTATCGTAAAACTTGCCGATAAAGTCGAAGGATTGGTCCATGTTTCTGAAATTGCTGAAACCCGTGTTGAAAAACCGGAAGATATTTTGGAAATCGGTCAAAATGTAAAAGTAAAAGTTATCAAAGTTGATTTGAAACATAAGAAGATCGGCTTAAGTATCGTTAAAGCTGTTAAAGAAGCAGAAAAAGCAGAATACAGCTCTTTTATCAATGACAAACCGGAGCTGACTCTTGATTTAAAAGAACAGCTGGAAGGTTTGAACAATTAATTAAACGGATGGTAGATATGTCGCGAGAGCAAAGAAAATTGGATCATATCAGATATGCATTGGAACTTGGAGATGGACCGCTTCCTAACGGTTTTACCGATATGCATTTTCTGCATAATTGCTTGCCTGAGCTTGCTCCTGCTGATATTGATATTACAACGACGCTGGGCGGTATTAAGCTCAGCGTTCCCTTTTTGATAAATGCGATAACCGGCGGTACGGATAATGTTATCGATATCAACCGCAAGCTTGCGCAAACAGCAAAGTCAGTTGGAGCAGCTATAGCGGTCGGTTCACAATATGGAGCTGTAAAAAGTAAAAGCAGCTATCAGAGTTTTAAAGTAGTACGCGAAGTTTATCCTAATGGAGTCGTTTTTGCTAACGTCAGCGCTCTGGCAACACCGGACGAAGCAGCTGAAGCTGTTAAAATGCTTGATGCTGATGCTTTGCAGGTTCATTTAAATCCTGCCCAGGAGCTTGTGATGCCGGAAGGAGACAGAAATTTTAAAGGTCTTTTGGATAATATGCGTCGCATTTTAGAACATAGCGAAGTCCCTGTTATTGTCAAGGAAACCGGTTGCGGTATGGCAGCAGAACAAATCAAACAGATGCTTGTTTTTGGCTTTACCTGGTTTGATATCGGTGGAGCGGGAGGCACGAATTTCCCTGCAATAGAAGCAAAACGGTTTACTTCACAAAAGTCTGTTTTAGCTGAGTGGGGTATAAACACCGCTAAAACTCTTACTGAGGCTTTTTCTGTTTGCGGCCGCAATGATATTATTATAGCTAGTGGAGGAATAAGGGATGGACTGACGGCTGCGAAAGCGTTTGCTTTAAGTGCTGATGTTGTGGGGATGTCAGGGAATATTCTGCGTTATATTATAGAAAAAGACATTGAAGAAGCTCAAAGGGCATTAACAGATATCATCAATGATTTAAAAATGGTAATGCTGCTTACAGGTTCCAGTGATCTGAAAGCTTTGCGTAACGCCCCAATATATTTTACAGGTGAATTACGTGAATTTTTACTTGGCCGTAATTATGATATTTCAAAAATAAGTGCCGTCAGAAAAAGATAGTATGTTTATCCCGTTCTTCAAATAAGAACGGGATTTTTGTGTGTTTTGTCAAATTTGAAATTATAATGTATAATATTAAGATACCAAACTGTGCTTTTAGAAAGGAAAACTATGCAGGGAATCATTAGTGCCGTACGCCGTAACAGTTTAGCCGAAAATGCCGGAATCAAAGCCGGTGAAAAACTGTGTGCTGTTAATGGTGTGTCAGTACACGATATTATAGAATTAAGCTATTTAGTTGCAGACGAACAGATTGTATTGACGATTGAAGATTCGGAATGCCGACAGCGCCAGATAGTTATTGAAAAATATACTGATGAAGAATTGGGACTGGAATTTGAAGCGGCTGTTTTTGACGGTGTTACTACTTGTTATAACAACTGTGTATTCTGCTTTGTAGATCAGATGATTCCTGGTATGAGAGAATCATTATATGTACGTGATGACGATTATCGTTTATCTTTCTTATATGGTAACTTTATTACTCTTACAAATATGAAGGAAGAAGATTTTGAACAGATCATAAAGACGCATATGTCACCGCTCTATATTTCCGTACATGCAACAAGACCAGAAGTACGCTGCCAAATGATGAATAACCGTTTTGCAGGTGAATTGATGTCAAAAATCAATAGACTGGTGGAAGCTGGAATTTCCATCCATACACAAATTGTTTGCTGTCCTGGTTATAATGATGGAGAAGTGTTGGAACAAACCTATCGTGATTTGGAAGCCTTAGCGCCTATGGTGGAAACAATGGCTGTAGTTCCGGTTGGTATTACAAAGCATAGAGAACATTTGACACCGATGCGCTTATTTTCTAAACCTGAAGCTGCCGCTATAGTTGATAAAGTTACTGTATGGCAGCAGGAATGCCGCGAAAAATTTGGAAAATCCTTCGTTTATCTGGGAGATGAGTTTTATTTATTAGCAGAAAAACAACTCCCTGATGCATCATGGTATGATGGATTTCCACAAATCGAAAATGGCATTGGTCTGAGTCGTAGTTTTATTGACGAATGGCAGCAGATCGCTGCCAAAACTGATGTTTGCAATCATAGTGTTGATGCAGTGATACCGGTTGGTACCAGTGCTTATAAAATTTTGCAGCCACTGCTGGATAATTTTAATAATAAAACTGGTTCAAAACACAGTTTTATCCCGGTAAATAACGAATTTTTTGGTGAAACTATCAATGTTACCGGATTATTAGTTGGTAAAGATATTTTAAATGCTGCCCAAGGCATGAAGAGAATTATTTTGCCTGCTGTTGTTTTGAATCAGGATAATTTGTTCTTAGATGATATGTCCTTTGATGACTTTAAAAAAGCTTTTGACGGCAAAGTAGAGCGCGCCGTTAATGCACGCGAGTTGGTTATGCTGCTTAGCAGGTAGGAGGCCGATTATGAAAGATTATGGTTTACTGCAGGTTTATACAGGATCAGGGAAAGGAAAAACTACTGCGGCATTGGGTGTGGCTTTGCGTGCTGCTGGCAGGGGCTCCAGAACGGTCATGCTGTCATTTCTAAAAGATGATCCTGATTATGGTGAAGCTATGGCAGCGCAATACCTTCCACATTTTTTACTGAGGCAGGTTGGACGCGATGCTTTCGTAAATTTTCATAATCCAGATCCTATTGACCTTAAAATGGTTCGTAAAGGATGGGAAGAAGCAAAAAAAATTCTTATTGAAGATACTGCAGATTTACTGATTTTAGATGAACTGAATATTGTTTTGGCAACAGGAATGCTGCCATTAGAGGAAGTTATTGATTTTTTGAAAAAATATAAAGGTAAGACAGAGATCATTACAACAGGACGTGGTGCGCCTGAAGAATTGATTGATATAGCCGATTTGGTTACGGATATGCAGGAAATAAAACATTATTTCCATAAGGGCGTCAGCTCCCGTGACGGAATCGACCATTAGAGAGTGAGGATGAGAATGTTATGGGAAAACCGATAGTCGCTATCGTAGGTCGGCCAAATGTAGGTAAGTCGACATTATTTAATATTTTTGCTAACAGCAGGATTTCAATAGTTGAAGATACTCCTGGTGTAACTCGTGACCGATTGTATGCGGATACTGAATGGCTTGATAATGAATTCATGATGGTAGATACCGGCGGTATCGAAATTATGAATACTGATAAAATAGCTGTTTCTATTCGTCAGCAGGCACAGATAGCAATTGCTGAAGCAGATGTCATTTTGTTTGTTTGTGATGCGCGTGCTGGTATTACTCATGAAGACGCAGAAGTAGCTAAAATGCTGCGTCAATCGAAGAAACCAATAGTTCTTGCTATCAATAAAGCTGATTCTCCGAAACAGGAAATGGAAATTTTTGAGTTTTATAATCTTGGTATAGGTGAACCGATTCCAGTTTCAGCTGCAAATCATCTTGGACTGGGTGATTTACTGGATGCAGTTGTGGAAAAATTTCCTGAAACCTCAGCTTATGGTGAAGACGGCAATGAGGATGAAATCAAAGTGGCTTTGATTGGTCGTCCTAACGTTGGCAAATCTTCAATTTTTAATACTTTAGTAGGCGAAGAACGTTCTATCGTAAGTGACGTTGCTGGAACCACACGCGATGCTATTGATACTCCCGTAATTAGAGAAGGTCAGAAATTCCTTTTTATTGATACGGCAGGTATGCGCCGTAAAGCACGTATAGACGAGCCTATTGAGAAATACAGTATAATTCGTTCATTAAGGGCTGTAGACCGCTCAGATGTCGTTTTAATGGTTATAGATGCTATCGACGGTGTTACGGAACAGGACAAAAAAATTGCCGGATATGCGCATGAGGCTGGTAAAGGGATTGTTTTAGTAGTAAATAAATGGGATTTGTACGATAAAGATAATACGTCTACCTTACGTTATACAGAAAATCTGCGCAGGGAATTGGTATTTATGCAGTATGCTCCTGTAGTCTTTGTTTCAGCAATGACTAAACAGCGTATACACAGACTGCCGGAGGTTATTCATTATGTAGCGGAGCAGAATGCTATGCGTATTTCTACTAGCGTGCTTAACCAGGTTGTTGAAGACGCTATTGCAATCAATCCGCCGCCTACCGAAAAAGGTCAGCGATTAAAAATATTGTATGCCACACAGGTTAAAATCAAACCGCCGACATTTGTTATTTTTGTTAATGAGCCGGAAATCATGCATTTTTCGTATCAACGTTATTTAGAAAATAAATTACGCGAAGCTTTTGGTTTTGAAGGAACACCGCTGCAAATGATCATTCGCGGTAAAAACGAAGAAGAATAAGGTGGGGGAGAAATGGCAGAAGGCTTAGTATGGCTTGTTTGCTTCATTGTCGGTCACGTATTTGGTTCGATACCATGCGGGTTATGGTTAGTAAAAGCTGCTCATGGTATTGATATCAGAGAATATGGCAGTAAAAATATAGGAACAACTAACGTTTTTCGTACTGTAGGTGGTAAAACAGCTTTTTTTGTACTCTTATGCGATATGATGAAGGGGATTCTTGCTGTAGCGTTAGTGGCTTATTTTACCAATAACGCAATGGAAGGAATGGTTGCTGCCGGTATCGGAGCTTTGCTCGGACATAATTATTCTATCTTTTTAGGATTTAAGGGTGGACGCGGTGTTGCTACCGGTTTGGGACTGATTCTTTATTTTATGCCTAAAGTTTGCATTGCCAGCTTTGGAGTCTGGTTGATTTTGGTTTTACTTACGCGCTATGTTTCGCTGGGGTCTGTTGTAGCTGCCATTTGCACACCGATTTTTGCTTATTATTTTGGTTACTCTCAGCCGTTAGTAATTTTTGCTGTCGTAGCAGGAGGATTTGTTGTTATACGTCATGCAGAAAATATTAAAAGACTTTTGAATGGTACAGAAAGTAAAATAAAACAAGGTAATGCAAAAGATCTACAAAAAAAATAATAATATTGATTACAGCCGTATTTATGTACTAAAAACGGCTGTTTTTCTATTTTTATAAGAAAATCTTAAAACATATGGCTTTTACCACGAAACAATGATATAATAAAACACATGTAAAAACCATATGGACATTTAATAAAAGGGAGGACGATATCAATGTCTGACAAATCTACTTTTTACTTAGTGCGTGAAGAAATTTTACCGGAAGCAATCAAAAAAACTATTAAAGTAAAAGAAATTTTAAAACGCGGTGAAATCAAAACTATTAATGAAGCTGTTGAAAGAATGGGCTTAAGCCGCAGTGCTTATTACAAATATAAAGATTATGTATTCCCGTTTTATGAAGCCAGCAAAGAGAAAATTATTACCTTATCCTTGTTGCTTGAACATAAAGCTGGTGTCCTTTCCAGAGTTTTAAACACTGTTGCCAGTGATTCCGGCAGCATTATGACTATTAACCAGGGTATCCCTTTGCAGGGTGTTGCAAATACCACTATTTCTATTGAAACAAAAGACCTTACAATTGATTTGGAAGCCTTATTAGATAAATTGCGTATGATCGACGGAGTGAAACGTTTGGAGGTTTTGGGCCAAGTTTAACTTATATCCGTTGATGCGCTTTTAACCTTGGAGGGGATATTGTGAAAGAGTGCATTAAAGTCGGGCTTTTAGGTGCAGGAACAGTGGGCAGCGGTGTATTGACTGTTTTAGAAGAAAATACTGCTGAGATAGAAAAAAAAGTTGGTGTTCCAATCCATGTATCTAAAATTTTAGTCCGTGATATGAAAAAAGCTAAAGAATTATCAGAAAAATATCAGTTAACAGACAAAATCGAAGATATTGTTGAAGATCCTGAAATTGATATCGTAGTTGAGCTTATAGGCCGTGAGCATCCGGCGAAGGAATACATTGCCGCTGCTTTAGAACATAAAAAGAATGTTGTAACGGCTAATAAAGATGTTTTAGCAAAATACGGTAAGGAATTATTTCCATTAGCAGAAGAAAATAAAGTGGATTTTATGTTTGAAGCAAGTGTAGGCGGCGGTATTCCTATTATCAGACCCTTAAAATCCTGTTTAGCCGCTAATAAAGTTACTTCTGTAATGGGTATTGTTAATGGTACTACCAATTATATGCTGACAAAAATGTCGCAGGAAAATATGGATTATGCTGATGTTCTGCGTGAAGCGCAGGAAAAGGGGTATGCAGAATCTGATCCTACCGCAGATGTTGGTGGCTTGGATGCAGCCAGAAAACTTGTTATTCTTGCGTCAATAGCATTTAATACGCGTATTGATTTAAGTGACGTTTTAGTAGAAGGTATTGACGGGCTGGATCTATGCGATATTGAACATGGTAAAGAGCTCGGTTATGCAATTAAGCTTTTAGCTATTGCTAAAAATAATGCTGAACATGGTATTAGCGTTTGTGTGCGTCCGACGATGCTGCCGGTATCTCATCCTTTAGCTGGTGTAAATGATGTATTCAATGCCATTTTTGTTACAGGTGATGCTATCGGAGATGCGATGTTCATGGGCCGTGGAGCTGGTAAAATGCCTACAGCAAGTGCGGTCTGCGGAGATATAATTGATGTTGCACGTAATATTATTCATAAATCGAACGGACGTATTAATTGTACCTGCTTTGATGAAAAACATCTCTGCAGTTTGGAGAATATGATGTCTCCCTGTTATATACGGTTACATGTGCAGGATAAGCCCGGTGTTTTAGCTGCTATTGCTGCTGCTTTTGGAGCGCAGAATGTAAGCTTAAAGAATGTTGTACAAAAGAGTAAAGTCAAGGGTGTTGCGGAATTAGTCGTTATTACTTATGATGTCTCTGAATTAAATTTACAAATGGCGGTACAAACATTGAAAGCTCTGCCGATCGTTGAAAAGGTTTGCAGTGTTATTCGTGTTGAAGATCACGACCTGGAGTAATTTTGATATGAAAAATAAAATAACTGTTATTGTTCCTGCTACATCAGCTAATTGCGGACCTGGATATGATTCCCTGGGTTTAGCCTGCAACTTGTATAACGATTTTACTTTTGAAATTTTAGATACTCCTGGGTTTGCTTTAGAGGTTATTGGCGAAGGCGAAGATCGATTGCGGGCCGGTGGCAGAAATTTAGCATTTCTGTCATTTTTGAAGGTTTGGAATGAAGTTAGAGGTACTAGAATTGGCCTTAAAGTAACTATGCAGAACCGAATCCCATTATCACGAGGTTTGGGCAGCAGTTCTACTGCCATAGTTGCCGGACTTGTAGCGGCGAATCTGCTTACTGGATCAACTTTAACTAAAGAGCGGCTTTTAAATTATGCTACGGAAATCGAAGGACATCCTGATAATGTGGCCCCAGCACTTTTAGGCGGTATTACAATCAGTTATATGGATAGATCAGGGGCACATTCACTGCGTTTTCTGCCGCAAAAAGAGCTTCGTTTTATAGCCGTTGTACCTGACCAGCCTCTTTCCACGCATAAGGCACGTCAGGCAATACCACAGCACATTCCTCATCAGGATGCTGTTTTCAACGCCAGTCGTACTGCACTTTATGTTGGAGCATTGATGAGCGGCAATTATCAATATCTTAATGCTGCGTTAGAAGATCGTCTGCATCAGCCTTATAGAATTCCCTTGATTACAGGTACAGAGGCAGTTTTTGAGGCAGCCAAAGCGAACGGTGCTTATGGAGCTATTATTAGTGGAGCTGGCTCTACTTTGATGGCCTATGCTGATCCAGAAAAAGATTGTGATATAATTGCTGCAGCAATGACCGACGCTTTTGAAAAATATGGTCAGCACAGTACTGCTCATATTCTTAAGTTGGATTTTACTGGTGCCCGGGAAAAAGAACATAGCTGAAATTAAAATATTGCTTGACTTTTATATGCTGGATGGGTATAATACTCATTGTGATTCGGGGCGTGGCTCAGCTTGGTAGAGCGCTTCCTTGGGGTGGAAGAGGTCGTGGGTTCGAATCCCGCCGCTCCGACCATTTCGGATCGCCAGCCTTTACGGGTAACCCCCGTAAAGGCTTATTTTTTTGTCTGTGGGTAAGGAGGTTCACACCTATGATTCGTACACTGCCTTTGGTTTGCAGTAATTGTGATAATAAATTTGTTCCTGCTGAAGAATTATATTATCGTGACAATTTTATGAGTAATAGTATTAGAGATGTGCATTTTATCTGCCCTGATTGTATAAAAAGATGGAAAGACAAATGGCGCATCAAAACAGCAGTTTTTTCTGAAAAAGATTATGTGATGACAGTGAGTATTACTTTGGAAGATGGTACAGTATATAAAAAACTTGACTGCACTCCGTTAGAAGAAACTGTTGTTACAAGTGAAGAAATACCGGAAGAAGCACAGAGGAGATTATTCAGTATTTATACTGAATGGGATTCTGAACGCAAAAAGAATTCCTTGAAAGATTGTACTTTTAAAGATGAGTTTATGCGTACAACTTTTAGCTGCGAAACCTATGGCGGCGAGAAGTTTAATGATATTGCCTTCCGTTTCAATATGAAAGGGCAAATAGAAACAGAAACACCGGTACCTGAATATGTGTTGAAACAAATAATAGATGCATATCATTTATATGAAATGCAGAATAAAGAATAATTAGGGGGATAATATGCAGGACTTGTTGGAGAAAATTGAGAAACGGCGTACTTTTGCCATTATTTCTCATCCTGATGCTGGTAAAACAACCTTAACTGAAAAATTGTTGCTATATGGAGGGGCTATCCATCTGGCCGGCTCAGTAAAAGCGCGAAAAAGTAATAAACATGCAGTCTCTGACTGGATGGAAATTGAAAAACAGCGTGGTATTTCCGTAACGTCTTCTGTTTTACAGTTTGATTATGATGGACATCGCGTAAATATTCTTGATACCCCTGGCCATCAGGACTTCTCGGAAGATACCTATAGAACCCTGATGGCCGCAGATAGTGCTGTAATGCTTATTGATGCTGCTAAAGGTGTTGAACCACAGACTAAAAAGCTGTTTTGGGTTTGCCATCGCAGAAAACTCCCCATTTTTACCTTCGTTAATAAATTGGACCGTTATGGAAGAAATCCGTTTGATTTGATGGCAGAGCTAGAACAGGTTCTTGGTATTCATGCTTATCCAATTAATTGGCCTATTGGCATTGATGGTAATTATAAGGGTGTTTATGACCGTATCAAAAAGCAGATCGAACTTTTTGAGGATGATAATAGCCATGGTTCTAAAATTTTAAAATCTACTACCGGTTCTCTTGATGATCCTCAGATTATTGAGGCGTTAGGACAAGAGCTATATGATAATTTATGCAATGACATTGAACTTCTTGATCTGGCTGGCGATGAATTTGATATGATGCGTGTAAATAATGGCGAACTGACACCACTGTTTTTTGGTAGTGCTATGACTAATTTTGGTGTTCGCAGCTTTTTAGAGAAATTTTTAGAGCTTTCTCCACAGCCACAGCCTAGAATTTTGCAGAATGGTGAAATTTTAGATCCTTCTACAGAAGAATTTTCTGCATTTGTTTTTAAAATTCAAGCTAATATGAATCCAGCTCATCGTGACAGAATCGCTTTTATGCGTATTTGTTCTGGTGTATTTGAAAAAGGGATGTCTGTTTATCACAAACAGGGAGGGAAAGTAGTTAAACTTTCACAGCCACAACAGTTTTTGGCTCAGGAAAGAACTATCGTAGAAAAAGCTTATCCAGGTGATATTATAGGTGTTTTTGATCCGGGGATCTTTGGAATCGGTGATTCCTTAAGCGATGAAAAAATGAAAGTCCAATTTGAGGATTTCCCAGTTTTCCCGCCGGAAATTTTTGCCAGAGTGCAGCCAAAAGATTCGCTGAAGCGGAAACAATTTGTCAAAGGCATTACTCAATTGGCACAGGAAGGTGCTATTCAGGTCTTTGAACAAAAGGATATCGGCATCGAAAGCTTTATTGTTGGTGTTGTTGGCGTTCTTCAGCTGGAAGTATTGGAATATCGGCTTATCAATGAATATAGCGCTCAGCTTTTGATGAATCAGCTTGCTTATACCGTTGCCCGTTGGGTTTATGCAGAAGATAAAAAGTTTATTGATAATATTAAAGGACTGGATAGTGGTATGCTTGTATATGACCAAAAAGACAGACCCGTTATTCTTGTTAATAACGAATGGTCATTGAACTGGATTTTAGAACGAAATCCTGGTATTCAATTTTTGACAGTTCCTTCAGATGTTGCTAAAATTTAGATATTAAAATATAAATTATGTGATAATTTAAGTAAAGTTAATTGTAAAAACTTTAAAAAGTAGTTTATGCTATAAACAGTGGCAAAAGAATTTTTGGTGAGGTGAAAAGTATGACATATAAAAACGGAACAAATAAATTCACCTTATCACAGAAAATAGTTCTTCTGATAACTTTTGTTATAGTTGCATCATTATTGCCTGCCAGTTTGCTTATAGCCCATAGAGTTTCCGGTGTCGTTGATGAACGTATAAGTGTAAATGCTGTCAGTATTACTACTTTACTTTCTCATTCGCCGGCTGTAATCCGTTCGCTGACATATGAAACTGATATCAATAATACCAATGAAACTCTGAATAATGTCGTTAACATGGCGGCTAAGTCATGTAAAGCCAGTATTATTATTTTAGACCGCAATAAAAATATACGGGTATTCCACAATCCTACTTCGATAGATGGATTTGAAGATGAAGCGCGTCAGATAGTGGCTGAACAGGGGCTGAGTACTAATCTAAACTGGTATGATACTTCAGTTTTTAATGAAAAGGCAGTAGGGGTCATTCGCGATGACCGTAATACTGTTGTTGGCTATATTGTAGCTGGAGTATCACCTAAAATGATTCAGGATTTGACAGTAGAATCAGTTCTGCTGATTTTTCTGGCAAGTTTATTTGGTTTGTTTGTAGGTATAGGCGGTGCTGTTTTTTTAGCCCGTCATGTAAAAGCTACTTTATTTGGATTAGAGCCTGAAGATATTGCCACATTATTACAAGAACGTAATGCTTTGCTTAATTCTGTAAAAGAGGGTGTTGTTGCAATCAATAAAGATGCTGAAATAACTTTGATTAATACTGAATCAGAGTTTTTGTTTGCTCAGGCAGGAATACCTAATCCACATACACTTCTAGGCAAACCGCTTGAAACAGTTATGAACGGATTAACGCTGGATACTGTTTTAAAAGAGGGAAGAGCAACATTGGATATGCCAGTACAGGTAGGGTCTGTTCTATTTATCGCAACTCTTGTTCCGTTATTTGACAATGGACATATCGGTGGTGCCATTATAACGTTTCGTAAAAAAACGGAATTAGAAGAATTGGCTAATCAGTTGACTGGTGTACGTAATTATGCTGATGCACTAAGAGCTCAGACACATGAATTTATGAATAAAATGCATGTTATCATGGGTTTGATTGATATGAAAGCTTATGACGAGTTAAAACAGTTTACGATGGAAATTGCCAATAACCGGCAGGCTGAAGCTGCTTATGTAGTCACCAGATTAAAAGATATTACATTAGCAGGTTTTATTTTAGGGAAAATCAGCAGGGCAAGAGAATTAGATATTGAGTTTTCTTTAACAGATGAAAGCGAACTTACAACCGAATTTATTCGTCCTACAGTACAGGAGCTGATTCTTATTATTGGCAACTTGATTGAAAATGCTTTTGATGTTCTGCGTGATCATCCCAGTGAAAGAATTGTAAATCTGAGTATTTTAACCTTTGATAATGAAATAATGGTTATGGTTGAAGACTCCGGACCTGGTATTCCTGAAAATAAACTTGAAACTATCTTTGAAAAAGGTTATTCTAGTAAGGGGCCCAGACGCGGTATAGGACTTTTTTTAATAAAACAGACAGTTACCCATTTAAAAGGTACTATCGAGGTTGAATCAACCGTAGGCGAAGGTACCACGTTTACTATAAGATTACCAATCGTAAGGACGGTGAAAACATCATGATCAAAGTTTTAGTAGTAGAAGACGACCCGATGGTAGGGAAGCTTCACGAGCATTATTTGACCCAAATCAAAGGTTTTCAACTATGTGATATCGTTCGCAATAGTGATGAAGCTTTGAAAATTATGCAGACGAAAGAGTACAATCTTGTCATTCTTGATATTTTTATGCCAGGAATGGATGGTCTGCAGCTGCTGGCAAAAATCAGAGAACAGGAATATGATGTCGATGTCATTATTGTATCCGCTGCCAATGATAAAGATAAGATTAAAGCAGCACTGCGATTAGGAGCATTTGACTACATTATAAAACCTTTTGAATTTGAAAGATTTAATCTGGCGTTAAATAATTATAAGAGCCGCTATAACTTGGTTGAAGAACAGTCCATCCTTAAACAGGATGAGCTTGACAAAACTATCATTCATCAGGATACAGATGTAGAAGTTACTTTACCGAAAGGTTTGGACAAGAATACTTTAAATACTGTTTGGTCTGAAATTACTAAAATCGACGGAATGTTTACTACAGAAGAAATTTCGGCTAAAGTTGGTATTTCACGTGTTTCTATCCGTAAATATTTGGAATTTCTTAAATCCTTGAAACTATTGAGCCTTGATCTTCATCGAGGTAGTGTAGGTCGTCCTGTTTACAAATACAAATGCATTGATAAAAATGCAAATATTATTGATTTATATATTCAATAAAGGTTGTTGCTGATGGAAAAAATTACTGCTATTCAGGTTTTGGATGTACCTGTGCACCCATATAGTATGGATGCGGCTGTTCAATATCTTGATGACAAGATACAAGAACAAAAGCACTCATTTGTAGTTACTGCTAACGCAGAAATTATTATGATGTGTCAAGATGATGCAGAATATAAAAATATCTTAACTAATGTTGCCGATTTAGTCTTGCCTGATGGCGCCGGTACCGTTTGGGCAGGCAGACAGTTAGGATATGCTGTGCCGGAGAGAGTTGCAGGGTTTGACTTATTTAATCGTTTACTTAATCTGGCTGCTTACAAAGGTTATAGAGTTTTTTTCTTTGGCGCGTCGCCTGGTATAGCTGAAGCTGCAAAGAAAAAAGCAGAAAGTTTATATCCTGGTGTAACTGTAGTTGGATGCAGGGATGGTTATTTTAAAGACAGTGATAACAAGTCTATAATAGATGCCATTAATAATAGCGGCGCACAGATTTTATTTATTGCGTTGGGAGCCCCCAAACAGGAAAAATGGCTTCAGACACATCTTCAAGAGCTAAAACCTTATATTACTATGGGAATAGGCGGTAGTTTTGATGTGTTGGCCGGAAAAATGGAACGTGCACCGTTATGGATGCAAAAATATTCTTTGGAATGGCTTTTTAGGCTCTACAAACAACCGAGCCGTTTTACAAGAATGCTTGCTTTACCTAAATTTGTTATTAAAGTAATTTGTTCCAAATGAAATAAAAATGGACAAAAAGATATGGCTGTATTATAATAATGTGATGAACTAAAGGTTCATCACATTATTGTTTTCTTTTTCTTTTCTTAAACTTGCCGAAAGAGAGGGACTCTCTATGAATATAGTCAAAGACGGTCATCCGTTCATATTTGCTTTTGCTATTATTACTTTTGCTGTAGGTTATTGGGGAAGTTTAATATGGGCCGTAGTTCCTGCAGTGTTAATGCTATTTTTTATTTATTTTTTCCGTAATCCCAATCGTCCTACACAATCAGATGACTCTATTATTTATTCTCCTGCAGATGGAACAGTAATGGCAATAGAAGACTTTTATGATGAAGAATATTTAAATGAAGATGCTATAAAAGTTACTATTTTCCTTTCCGTTTTTAATGTGCATGTAAATCGCAGCCCTGTTAATGGTGAAATAAAATACCAGCGTTATACATGTGGGCAGTTTGTGCCGGCATATAAAAAATCTGCCTCTTTTGAAAATGAACGTCATGCTATTGGAGTTCAAAACGATAAGATGAGAGTTTTGGTTATTCAGGTTGCAGGATTACTGGCGCGTCGTATTGTATCGTGGGTGACTTTAGGTCATAATTTGAAACAAGGCGAATGTTATGGTATGATTAAATTTGGATCAAGTACTGAACTCGTTTTACCAAAAAATGTTGAAATTCTTGTAAAAAAAGGTGATTCAGTAGTTGGAGGAGTTTCTCTGATCGGGAGGGTTCATTAAAAGATGAATTATCGTCGTATCATACCTAACAGCATTAGTGCATTAAGTTTAACATTTGGCGTGTTATCTATTTTTGATACATTTGAAGGCAATTTTTCCAGAGCAGCTATATTTATAATATTGGCTGTTATTGCAGATTCTATGGATGGAAGAGCTGCTCGCTTTTTAGGAGTAGGAGGCGGGGAATTTGGTAAAGAACTGGATTCTTTATGTGATTTAGGTTCTTTTGGTGTCGCTCCTGCTATTCTTATTTATCAATATGGTATGACAGATTTAGGTTTACTTGGAAAACTCATTGCTTCCATTTTTACAATTTGTGGTGCTATGCGTTTAGCAAGATTTAATGTAAATGTTGGTGAGGTAAAGGGATATTTTCAAGGTATGCCGATTCCTGCGGGAGCCTGTGTTTTAGCAACATATGTTCTTTCTGGTTATTCTTTTTCCACTTATTTTGTTGCAATTCTGACTTTTGTAATTGGTTGTATTATGTATAGTAATGTAAAATTTCCGGATTTTAAAGGTAAAGGAAATCCAATGTTTTTACCTCCGGTAATTGTTGCTGCTGCTGTTGGCATATATTTAATTTATGTAAACCTTTCAGCATGGCCTTTTGCGGCCATGTTTACCTATTCGTTAGCTGGGATTATTAACTGTGTTTATGCAAAAATGCTGAACAAGCAGTAAATATTTTTAGAAAGCAAGGAGATTTTTGATGAGTACCTATTTTGACTTGATCATGATTCCGTTGCAGCTTTTAATTGTATTCTTCACGATCTATTATTTTACGCTTTCTTTCTTTGGCCTTTTTGGTCGCAGACCAGAAGAAAAAATTTATGATGAGCAAAAAACTTTTGCTATGATCGTCTGTGCACACAATGAAGAGCAAGTTATCGGTCAATTGGTCGAGAATCTGCATCTGCTCAATTATTCTGATCATTTATATGATATTTTTGTAGTTGCAGATAACTGTAAAGACAATACAGCGCAAATTGCCCGTCAAGCAGGAGCAATCGTTTATGAACGCTTTAATGATAATGAAAAAGGCAAAGGATTTGCAATGGATTGGATGTTCCAAAGGCTTTTTGAAATGGAACGTCAATATGATGCTGTTTGTGTATTTGATGCAGATAATTTAGTTCATCCTAACTTTTTAAGAGAAATGAACAGCCGTTTATGTAAAGGTGAACGATTAATTCAGGGATATTTGGACTCTAAAAATCCTAATGATACCTGGATTTCCGGAGTATTTTCTATTTCTTTCTGGGTCGTAAACCATGTGTGGCATTTAGCTAAATATAATATCGGTTTATCGAGCTGTCTTGGCGGCACTGGTATGTGTATTTCTACAGATATATTGCGCAGACATGGCTGGGGGGCTACATGCCTTACAGAAGATATGGAATTTACAATGAAAGCTTTGTTGGAAGGTATACCTACTACTTGGGCACATGATGCCATCGTCTATGATGAAAAGCCTCTTACTTTTATGCAATCCTGGAATCAACGTAAACGTTGGGCTCAAGGACATTTTGATGTAGCAAACCGTTATATCGGTAAATTGTTTGTAAAAGGCATTAAGGAAAGAAATATCGTTGTTCTTGATGGAATAATCAATTTATTCCAACCGTATTTCTTACTTATTTCTACTTTTTTTGTCATTTGCAGTTATATCTATCAATTTTATCCTTTCTATACAAATGTCTTATATGCTATTCTACCGTTAGAAGTTTGGACGCTGATAGGTATAGGTCAGTATATTTTCCCTATGATTGTACTTTTTAAAATTCATGCTTCTTTTAAATCATGGATGTACCTGTTATTGTATCCGCTCTTTATTTACAGCTGGATACCTATTACTGTACTGGGGTATATTCACAGGCATGATCATGAATGGAGCCACACTGCTCATACTCGCGGAATAAGCTTTAACGAAGTTTTAATTCCGGAAAATGCTGAACTTGGCCCGAAACAAGTCGTATTTCCTAAAAAACAATAACTTTTGACCGCTCTTTAGAAGAGCGGTCTTTTTCTTTATAAAATGCTTGAATTCTTTATTTTATAAGGCTTTTATGTTATTATAAGATGATAAGATATAAAATATATAAGGAGAAGTTTGTGAAGATACGCGGTATTTTATTTGATTTAGATGGAACATTGATCGATACTATCGATTTGATAATCCAAGCATTTGAACACAGCTTTGCAGTTTGCTTGAATAAAAAGATGCCACGTGCAGAGTTGGTGAAATATTTTGGACTGCCGTTACGCAGTGCTATGGAAAATTATGTAGATAAAAATCAGGTAGAAACATTATGTGCAGTTTATAGAGAGTTCAATCTAAAATATCACGATGAGCTTATTAAACCGTTTCCTGGGGTTAAAGAAACATTGTATGTTTTGCAGCAGCGGGGAATAAAAATGGCTGTTGTTACTTCCAAAAAGGTGCCAATGGCCAAACGCGGTTTGCAGTGTATGGGGTTAGAAACCTATATAGAAGCGGTTATTGGATGTGATATATGCCAACATCATAAACCACATCCAGAACCAATGGAGAAAGCCTTAAGCGCTCTTAAACTGAAAGCTGAAGAATGCCTTTGTATAGGCGACAGTCCTTTTGATTTACAAAGTGGACAGGCGGCAGGCTGTTATGGTACGGCAGCTGTTAGTTATACCAGCTTTGACTGGCAGGAAATGCTTGATGAAGGTAATCCAACGTATATTCTGAAAGAAATGCCAGATTTGATAAAGATTATTGATGATTTGAATAATAAACACTAAGGAGGATAATATGCGTAAAATAGCAATCATAGGTGGAACAGGAATCTATAGTCCGGAAACGTTACAATGTTTTGAGGAAAAGGTGATTCAAACTCCTTATGGAGCAGCTTTATGTAATATTGGAACAATGTGTGGCAATCAGGTAATTTTCATTACCCGTCATGGTGTGGGACATAAAACAGCTCCGCATAAAGTAAACTATCGTGCAAATATCTGGGCACTGAAAAGTCTCGGTACAGAAGAAATTTTTGCTACTACTGCAGTTGGATCTTTAAATCCTGATATGGAACCCGGACATTTCGTTGTATGTGATCAGGTTTTAGATTTTACGAAAAGCCGTATCAATACTTTTTACGACAATCCAGAACGTGGTGTCGCTCATGTTGATTTTACCAATCCTTACTGTCCAAGATTACGAGACAAAGTAATTAATTGTTTATATAAAACAGATATTATTTTTCATAAAAAAGGCTGCTATGTATGTACTGAGGGACCGCGCTTTGAAACTGCTGCTGAAATAAAAATGTTTGCAATGTTAGGCGGTGACCTTGTTGGTATGACTAATATGCCGGAATCCTTGCTGGCCAGAGAAGCAGAAATGTGTTATACAAATTGTTCCATAGTTACCAATATGGCTGCCGGAATTTCTCCAACACCTCTTTCTCACAGTGAAGTAGTTGAAGCTATGGATAAAAGTATTAAAAATATGGAACAGCTTATCAGCGCTTTTATTGCTGCTAATGAAGCAGATAGTATGGAGTGTGGATGCCCGCAATGTATGACTGAATTTGGTGGTTTTACTTTATAAGGAGCCTGTAAAAATGGTTAAAACTATGGAATGGCAGGGACAGAGCCTGCTCTTATTAGATCAGACGAAGCTGCCATCAGAAATTGTAACTATTCTTTGCAAAGATTACCGTAGAGTAGGAGAAGCAATAAAACGTTTGGAAGTACGAGGAGCACCTGCTATTGGTGCGGCAGCCGCCTTTGGAATGTTATTAGGATGGCAGGAGCTTACATCAAGATATGCTGATTCCAGCCAGGAAACTCTTTTAATAGAGTTCAAAAAAATAAAAAACTTTTTGCTTTCTACTCGCCCGACAGCAGTTAATCTTGGTTGGGCAGTTGAAAAAATATATAAACATACTGTTGCTATGATAAATGCACAGCAATCTTTAAAAGCTATTGAAGCTTCATTGGGAAATTTAGCCTGTAAAATTTATCAGGAGGATATTGAAGTCAATAGAAGGATTGGTATCTATGGGGCCGCATTATTGCCGCAGCAAGCCAGAATACTCACGCATTGTAATGCAGGAGCTTTAGCTACCTGTGGATGGGGAACTGCCTTGGGGGTTGTCAGACAAGCTTTTTTAGACGGACGGTTGGAGATGGTATACGCAGATGAGACACGACCGTTATTGCAGGGGGCGCGTTTAACAGCCTGGGAATTAATAGAAGATAATATTCCTGTTACTTTGATTACCGACAATATGGCAGCCTGGGTTATGCAAACTCAACATATAGACTCTGTTATAGTTGGCGCAGATAGAATTGCTGCCAATGGTGATACGGCAAATAAAATCGGTACTTATGGAGTGGCATTGGCTGCAAAATATCATCAGATACCATTTTATATTGCTGCACCGATCAGTACTTTTGATTTTACTTTAGAAACTGGCAAACAGATCCCTATTGAAGAACGTTCTGCTGACGAAGTACGATTGCTTCATAGTGTGGTAACAGCACCACAGCAGGTGAATGTTTTTAATCCTGCTTTTGACGTTACTCCGGGAGAACTGATTACTGGCATTATCACAGAACATGGTGTTATATCTGCACCATATATAGAAAATATAAAAAAATTGCAGAAAATACTGCAAGAGGAGGACTAACATTAACTATGGAAAGTATGATTCGTGATATAGCTTTAGCACCATCCGGAAAGCAAAAAATCTCTTGGGTAAAGGAACATATGCCTTTGCTTAATATTCTTAATGAAAAATATAGTAAAAATCAAATTTTTAATGGTTTGAATATGGTAGTTACCATTCATTTAGAAGCGAAAACTGCATATTTAGCCCAAGTACTCAAAAATGCTGGCGCTAATGTAGTTGTAACTGGCAGCAATCCGCTGTCTACTCAGGATGATGTAGCTGCAGCGTTAGCTGATAGCGGTGTTACTGTTTTTGCAACCCATAACTGTACTGATAAAGAATACGATACGTATCTCAGCAAAGCATTAGATGTGGAGCCTGATCTTATCATTGATGATGGCGGGGATCTTGTCAATATGCTGCACGGTGAACGCAAAAATTTGGTTGCCAAACTTATTGGCGGCAGTGAAGAAACTACTACTGGCGTGCATCGTTTAAAGGCTTTATCCAATAACGGTAAGTTGGCTTTCCCCATGATTGCAGTTAATGATGCTTATTGCAAATATCTTTTCGATAATCGTTATGGCACTGGCCAATCTTCTTGGGATGGTATTATGCGCACTACAAACCTTTCTGTTGCAGGAAAAACGGTAGTCGTTGCTGGTTATGGCTGGTGCGGCAAAGGGGTAGCAATGCGTGCTAAAGGATTAGGCGCTAATGTTATAGTTACTGAAATAGACCCTATTAAAGGGATAGAAGCTGTTTTTGATGGGTTCAGAGTAATGCCTATGCATGAAGCTGCTAAATATGGCGATTTCTTTGTCACCGTTACCGGCTGTAAAGATGTTATCACAAAAGAACATTTTGCTGTTATGAAAGATGGAGCCATTCTTAGCAATGCTGGTCATTTCGATGTTGAAATAAACATCAAGCATCTTGAAGAATTAACTGTAGAACCGTCGTATGAGGTTAGAAAAAATATCAGAACTTTTACGATGTCAAATGGCCGCAAAATAAATTTATTGGGAGAAGGTCGTCTTGTAAATCTGGCCTGCGGCGATGGACACCCTGTAGAAGTAATGGATCTTTCTTTTGCGATGCAGTTTTTAGCAATGAAATATCTGTGGGAACATAAAAATGAACTTGAAAATAAACTTTATGTTTTACCAGAAGAGTTGAATACAGAAATTGCTGTGCTTAAATTACAAGCTATGGGTGTAGGTATTGATAAGTTAACGCAGGAACAGGAAACATATCTGCACCAGGCCTAAAGGAAGTGTTAATCTTGCGGGATGATCTCATTATTGATGCGGCTCGTAGACAAATAGTTACTGCAGGCATAAAAATGGTCGAGCAAAAAATGATTGCAGGATCTTGGGGAAACCTAAGCATAAAAATAGATGCTTCACGTTGTGCAATAACACCATCTGGACGTAGTTATGACAGCTTAAATACTGAAGATATTGTTGTTGTGGATATGCAAGGTAATAAAATAAAGGGAGCTTTGATTCCTTCATCAGAAACACCTCTGCATCTGGCAATCTATAATGCTATACCTGCAGCACAAGCCATAGTTCATACACATAGTGTTTATGCCAGTGCCTGCGCTGCGCTGCATAGATCGATACCGGCGTTAATTGAAGATCTGGTGCAAATAATAGGCGGTAGTGTGGACGTTGCCGAATATGCGTTACCGGGAACAAAAGTATTAGCTGAAAATGCCTTAATAGCTTTACAAAATAAAAAAGCTGCATTACTAGCTAACCATGGAGTTGTATGCTGGGGAATTTCTTTAGAAACTGCTTTAATGACTGCTGAAATAGTTGAGAAAGCAGCACATATTTATTGTATTTGTGAAACTATGGGCGGTGCTAAATTATTACCGGAATCAGACATTGCTATAATGCATGATTTCTATAAGCAGCATTATTCTAAACGCCAAATAGAAAAGGGAGATGAAGTACTTGAGTAAATTACTAATAAAAAATGTAGAAATAATTTCTGCTCCCGATAACGAAAAATATTTTTTAGGCATTGATAATGACACTATCAGTGTTATCAGTAAAGAAATGCCGACAGATTTTGAAAATGCCGAAATAATCAATGCTTCTGATAAGATTGCAGTGCCTGGTCTGGTAAACACACATACACATGCTGCTATGACTTTATTGCGCAGTTACGCAGATGATATGGTATTGATGGACTGGCTGCAAAATAAAATCTGGCCTGCAGAAGCGGGATTAAATGATGAAGATATCTATTGGGGCACAATGCTTTCAATCGCAGAAATGCTTAAAACAGGAACTACATGTTTTGCAGATATGTATTTTGCAATGGATAAAGTTGCCCAGGCAGTGAATGAAACTGGTATTCGTGCTTCTTTAAGCCGTGGCCTGGTTGGACTTACACCAGATGCTGATGAAAAACTGCAGGATAATGAAATGCTTTTTAAAAACTGGCATGGAAAAGCTGATGGCCGTATTAGAGTAATGTTTGGTCCTCATGCTCCCTATACTTGTCCTGTCTCATATTTAAAGAAAGTTGTAGCTAAAGCCGGTGAATTGAATGCGGAAATTCATATGCATTTATGTGAAACGGCAGGAGAAGTAAGTGATTGTGTAAAAGAGCACAATATGACACCTATAAAACTAATGAATAGTTTAGATATGTTTGATTGCGGAACTTTAGCTGCACATTGCGTGCATGTAAGTGAAGCAGACTTGGATATAATGGCTGATAAAAAAGTCCGTGTAGCACATAATCCGCAGAGCAATCTAAAGCTGGCCAGCGGTATTGCTCCAGTGCCGGCAATGCTTAAACGTGGTATTATAGTCGGTTTAGGTACTGATGGAACTTCCAGCAATAATAATTTGGATCTTTTAGAAGAGTGCCGTCTGGCAGCTATGCTTCATAAAGGAATAAGCGGTGATCCATTGCTTATTCCCGCCCAGGAAGCTTTAAAATTGGCAACTAAACAAGGTGCTTCGGCTTTGGGATTTACTGATGTAGGAGAGATTGAGGTAGGTCAGAAAGCTGATATTGTTCTTTACGATATGCAGAAGCCTTATTGGTATCCACGCCATGATCGTGTTTCTTTACTGGTTTATGCTGCAAGCGCAACTGATGCTGATACAGTTATTGTCAACGGTAAAGTTTTAATGAAAAATGGCGAACTGTTGGAAATGGATGTAGAAAAAATTTATGCGGAGGCCAATATGCGAGGCCATCGCTTAACTAGATAAAGTAAAAAAACTTTAGGAGTGACGAGAGTGGCAAAAATACTTGTAAAAAACAATTTAGCACCTGCTGTTTATGAATTTATTATTGAAGCGCCAATGATAGCTCATAAATGCCAACCCGGTCAATTTGTTATGATTCGTACAGATGAAAACAGCGAACGTATCCCTTTGACTATAGCTGATTTTGATCGTGAAAAAGGGACAATAACTTTGATTGTGCAAACAGTAGGCAATACTACAACACATCTTTGTGAAACTTTTACTGTTGGTGATGAAATTTTAGATGTTCTTGGACCATTAGGAATGCCTTCACATATGGGTAAATTCGGTACTGTTGTTTGCGTTGGCGGCGGTATCGGCGTTGCACCGGTTTATCCCATTGCTCGTGCTTATCATAAATTGGGTAATAAAGTCATTTCTATTATCGGTGCCCGCAATAAAGATCTGATTATTTTTAAAGAAAAAATGGAAGCTGTCAGTGATGAATTGATTATTACTACTGATGATGGAAGTGCTGGTCAGAAAGGCTTTGTTACAGATCCTCTGAAAGCAATGCTTGAAGCCGGTGAAAAAATTGATTTAGTCTTGGCTATTGGACCTGTTATTATGATGAAGAATGTTGCAGAAACTACCCGACCCTATGGAACTCCGACTACTGCAAGTTTAAATACTATTATGGTTGACGGAACCGGAATGTGCGGTGGGTGTCGTGTCAGGGTAGGGGATGAAAATAAATTTGCATGTGTTGACGGCCCGGAATTTGACGCACATTTAGTAGATTTTGCTAATCTTGTTCAGCGTCAGCAAATGTATAAAGGTCAGGAAATGCTTGAATATAGCTGCGGAGGTCATTGCAAATGCGTGGAGGAATGAGAAATCCTATGCCGGAACAACCGGCTGATATAAGAAATAAAAATTTTGAAGAGGTAGCGCTTGGTTATGATATGGCAACTGCTATCGATGAAGCACAGCGTTGCTTAAATTGTCCTAAACCGCGCTGCGTTGAAGGTTGTCCGGTTAATGTAGAAATACCAGCTTTTATTCAAGCTATTGCTCAAAGTAAATTAAATGAAGCTATAACTATCCTGAAACGTAAAAATAGTTTACCAGCTGTTTGCGGACGCGTTTGTCCTCAGGAAAATCAGTGTGAAAGTAAATGCGTTTTAGGTATCAAAGGAGAATCCGTTGCTATCGGACGTCTCGAACGCTTTGTTGCAGATTATGCTCGTGAGCAGGGAATTGATATCACCAAAACTGATATAGATTCATCAAAAGATAAAAAGATAGCAATTGTTGGCAGTGGTCCTTCAGGTTTAACAGCTGCAGGAGATCTTGCGAAAATGGGCTATGATGTTACTATGTATGAGGCTCTTCATGCTCCAGGTGGAGTTTTAATGTATGGTATTCCACAATTTCGCTTGCCGAAAGAAATTGTAAAACACGAAATTGACGCCTTAAAAGATTTGGGGGTAAAAATAATCCCTAATGCCGTCATTGGCAGAACCTTCACCATCAAAGAATTAATGGATGAAGAAGTATTCAGTGCCGTTTATGTAGGTACAGGTGCTGGATTGCCACATTTCATGCATATAGATGGCGAAAATTTAAATGGAGTCTATTCTGCAAATGAATTTCTTACTAGAGTTAATTTAATGCGTGCATACCAATTTCCTAATGTTGCAACTCCTGTATATGTAGGTAAAAATGTTGCCGTTGTCGGTGCTGGAAACGTTGCTATGGATGCCGCGCGTACAGCAAAACGTCTTGGCTCTGAACAGGTATATATAGTTTATCGCCGCAGCGAAGACGAAATGCCGGCTCGCAAAGAAGAGATAGGCCATGCTAAAGAAGAAGGCATTGAACTGAGACTGCTCAATAATCCTACCCGTATTCTCGGAAACGATAAGGGCTGGGTTAATGGTATGGAATGTGTAAAAATGGAACTTGGTGAACCTGATGCATCAGGACGGCGCTCTCCTGTAGAAATCAAAGGTTCAGAATATGTTCTTGATGTTGATATGGTAGTTATGGCGATAGGCCAAGGGCCTAATCCTTTACTCAAACAAACAACACCTGAACTGGAAACTAATAAACGCGGTAATATTGTTGCTAATGAAGAAGGTGCTACATCTATTCCCGGTGTTTTTGCCGGTGGCGATATAGTTACTGGTGCGGCAACAGTAATTTCTGCTATGGGAGCCGGTAAAAAAGCCGCTTTGGCAATTGATGAATATTTGTCAAAACATTAATTAAAATTTCTTTCTCTGATAATAATAACCGTATAAAATATCCGGCAAAAATTTGCCGGATATTTTTAATTTTCTATTCATATTTGTTTTTATTTTACTTAACTTCAGAATGGTAAAAACTTCTATGATATGTTAAAATAAATAAGATAAGTTTTATATTAAAAATTTTTCTTCGAGGTGAATAAAATGCAATTTCCGTTAGTATTAGGAGTCTCTGCACGTCATGCTCATTTATGCCGCGAGCATATGAACATTTTATTTGGTGAAGGGTCTGAATTACACCCAAAAAAATATATTGGTCAACCGGGACAGTATTCTTCGGAAGAGCAGATTACTTTAGTAACTGCTAAAGGTGAGATGAAATTAAGGATCATCGGTCCTTTGCGTAAATATACACAACTAGAGCTATCTTTTACTGATGCCAGAAAAGTAGGTCTGAATCCTCCAATTCGAAATTCTGGAGATATCAAAGAATCTGCTGGAGGAAAATTAGTAGGACCTAAAGGTGAAGTAGAAATTACAGAAGGTGTTATTATAGCTGCACGGCATATCCATTTATATCCTGAAACAGCAGAAACATATGGTTTAAAAGATGGGGATATCGTTTCTATCCAAACAAATGGAGAACGTGCTTTAATTCTGAATAATGTTTTAGTGCGTGCCGGTGAAGGGAATGCTGATGAAGTACATATTGATACTGACGAAGCTAATGCATGCAATTTAGACAGTGGTATGATGGTTGAAATTATTACAAAATAATTAACGAGGTGGTAAAGTGATAAAAGTCTTGATATTTCTATCCCTGTTAATTCAATTATCATTACTAAATATCGGTTATGCAAAAGAATATCGTAATCCTGAAGCTGGCTTTAAAATAAACATACCACAACAGGAAATAAACATTGTAAGTAAAAATTTTTATGGTGGAATGCAGCCTAATGGTAACTTTATTTACGTTTATAGCCTGAATCAAAAACAGGCATCAGATTTATTAGAAGAAAATTTCACTACAGATGCTTTTAATGATGATTATACGGCAATTGAATTATTGGAACGTTCTGGTATTGATCCTCAAAAAGCCAGTCTTAAATTATTGGATCCTGTTCTCTACTGGCCTTCAGATAAACCTTTTATTAAACAGCTGCCCAATGATGTTGCTTTTAATATTCAAACTCAAAAAATCCATGGCAGAAAAAGTTTAAATATACAGTTTACTGAAAATATGGAAAACGAAACTAAGGATAAAAATTCATATTTATGTTCAATTGATTTGCTTTCTGCAAATAACAGATTATACGTAATCAGTACTAAAGTCTTAAACAGCCAGAAAGAGTCTGAAGTATCAGCTGAATCAGCACTTAACGAGTATCGAAAAGGTGTGTTAATAACAAAACCTTCTGCAAATACTAATACATTAATTTACACTGATAAAATAGGAAAATTTAAATTTGATCTTCCTGAAAATTGGTATTATATTCAAAGTTACTTTTCTGATAATCCTAAAGCTTGTTTGACTTTTGCCTTACCATTGGAAACCTTGGAAAAAATTAAGGAAAAAACTCAAAATTTGGAAGCGAATGACTTAGATAAAGAAAAAATAGCTGATAATGTTTCCGAAGAAAATATAGCGTCATGGATGGATTTACTAACAGAAAGTGTATGGTCAGTTTCCTGTGAAACAAAAGAATTTGAGACAGCTGCTTATTTAGAAAATCCAGAAGCTACTAAAGCAGAGATGCAGTTGTTGTTTTCAGAGCTAAAAAACTATATTGAAAGCAGCCGCTACTATAAAAACAGTAAGTTTGATTTTGATGTCAATATTACTCCTAAAATAGGATATATAAATTTCGATCTATCATTTAATTTAAAGGATAAAAAAGATTTCAACAATACCGGCAGAATTTTCTTTACAAAGAAAAAAGGTGGTCTTGTCGTTTATACGTCCACTCTTAGGAATACAGAACAACCGGCTTCTAAAGAACTTATAGAGAATATTAAGATGCTTGATTTACAGTGATTTTTGATGCCCCTTTACTTAGCAGTATGAATGCAAAGGAGACATAAATATGAGAAAAACAATCTGTTCCGGAATCATCACATTCGGTATCCTGGCCAGTCTTTCCAGCTGCTATGCTTTCGACTATCGCAGTGAAGAAGCTGGTTTCAGTGTCGATATCCCAGATGATAACACTATTATTGTCAGTAAAGATCTGTTTGCGGCAGGCGGCAATAAGTCTGGTATGCATGGCATAGCAGCTATAAGTCAGCAATCTATTGAAAAATATACTAAAACAGCTTTTACTACCAATAAATTTGAAAGTGATTTAAAGAAGATAGCTGAAGATATTAAAGCTGGAAAAGATATCTTAGCTGATCCTGCTTATGCTTATCTTACTGTACCGCAAAATGAGTTACAAGTATATATGCAGAAATTTATGCAGGATAATCTACAATCTTTACCTGGTAATAAAAACTATAAAATAACAAAGATTAACAAAATACCAGCATTAGAAATCAACAATGATATGCTGTTGAATTATGAAATAAAATTGCCAATTGCTTATACTCGGAAAGAACAGCAGAATATACAAAAATATAATCCTTATGTTAAATTCAGTGCTGATGGTAAACAGATGACAGCGCAGTACAATTTAATTTCTAAAATTTATATTTTGTCACAAAATGATCAATTATATAACATAAGCAGTGGATATGTTGAGTTTCCTGCAATGGAACAAAGTGAAACAGTTGTTGAAGAAAATAAAGCTGATAAATTTATTCAAAAGTTTACAGACAATAAAGTTGATAAACGTGCATATAAGAAATTCTCTAAAGCGTTTACAAAAAAACTGAATTTCTTTAAACCACAATTATCCAATTCTGAACTTATAATTAAAGATGGTATTTTTAATAAAGAGTTCAAAGTCCCACATAACTGGCTTTACATTCAAAGCAATCAAAAAGTGGAAAATATGCCTGTCAGCTTCTTCTCTGCATTACCTGTCAGCAGCTTGGAAAAGATGGGGAAGGAGTATATAGATTCTAAATTATTTAATATTGAAACTACCAAAATAGGTATGAATGTGGAATCTAATAATATTGATGACTTTGATTTTAGCAAAATTTTAAAAGCTTATTCCGAAGGTGTTATAGGTATTTCGGCAGAATATAAGCCAGCTCGTCCTCATGACCAAGGCCCAAAGCAGTTTTTAGAAAATCCTGTTTTTACTAAAATTATGTTCGAAGAATTTATGAACAAACCGTTTTTGAATCCACGTGAAAAAGCAAAACTAGAAAAGTTTGTTCAAATTAAAAATTTTACACATGATATTGATATCAATCAAGAAAACTGCCTGATTCAATTTACTTATGATGTAGATTTACATTTGCCACAAACTTTATCTAAAATCAACCGACCTGGTTATGACATTTTTCAAGAAACCGATTTGACAGATTTATCTATATATGGGCAAAAGAAAGTTTACTTTGATGCAGATAACCGAATTAATCTGTTATGTTATTTTACACAAGATAAAACGATGAAATCAAATTTGATCCAAAAAGAATACGACAACTATAATTTATTCAAAAGTTCTTTGTTAAAAGAAAAATATTAAAAAATACTTTCTAACACCTGGATAATAAGTCTTAAAATATTATCCAGGTGTTTTTATCTAAAAATACATCGTCATAAATCGTTTTTAAGGCAAGTGAAAAACAAATTGAATAGAAGTTATAATACAATCGATTAAAACAGCTTAAAAGAGAAATTTACGCATATATGTGGATTTATGTTAAATATTTACGTTATAGAGTTTAACTGTATCAAAAATATCGTTAATGCTTGCCGACGGCCGTGTTGCGGTGTATCATGTAAATGTAGATTTTACATAATTGATTTGCTGTTATCGGAAGTGCCGGCGACTAAAACATTTGACAGCACCGACACGTCTACGCTTAATTAGCGGAGTCGGATAACAGCCATTATGTAAATTACAATCACCTCGTGCCAGGACTGCGGAGTGATTCCTGCCTAATGGTGTGATGGTAGAGCCGTTAAAGGGTGGGCGTGTTTGCCTATTCTTTTTCCTGTCACCGATCAGGATCATCAAAACGGAGCGAGATAGATACAAAAAAGCACGACCATGAAAAATGATCGTGCTTTTTCTGTGTCGGAGTGACCGCCGCCGCTATGTTAGCAGCATAGCAGGGGATACACAAGGACTTAATCACCACGACGTACAGAGCGACCGCCGTCGTAATGATTGGCTTTACAGCCACCATTGGAGTGTATGCAATTTAATTGCGAAAATACGGATACCGAGCCAGCTACACTGGCAGTACCTATTTTTCCCTCTATCCTCTTTATGGATAGGGGGGAAAAGCCGTTGTCCGTGCTCAAGCTGCCTGGCAGGATAGCAGGCTTGATGATAATAGTCAAGCATAGCTATCACCTGATAGGCTACTGGGGCAGGCGGGGTTTCCGTATTTCTATTTTATTTTAATAAAATTAAAAAAGCAATAGCAAAAATAATTACCAAAATATCGACATAGAGAGGGCAAGGCCGCAGGCCGCGCCCCTTGCGTAGTGGATTTACATTACTGCTACGGCTACAAGTGCTATAATAGTAAAAAAGGAGTTGAAATAAATGGAAAAAGAACATATTTTCATGGTTTATTGGAAAGAGACTGGTGGAAATTTAGCTTTCGGTAAAAAAATGGGACAGTTAGAATTAGCAGATTTTTTGAAAGAAAAGAATATAGAATTATTGGCAGTAGCTCTAGAGCATTCGGGTTTTGCAGCAGCATTATCAGGTGACATAGATACTGATGAGCTGAAGCCGCCGATGATAAACTGATAGCGGCGCAGTCATGCCGTTGGCATCACTGCCAGCGCCGTACGTAAAAAAGCAGCAGCCATTGCGGCCGCTGCCTTTTTTATTTTTAGTCGAATTGTCGGCGTGATTACCTTATGTCACGGCGCGCGCTTGCGCAGTCGCCGCTGTGCGGCTTCTCCTGCGCTGCGTCCGGACGCGCCTTACTCTGCAGATTGCGGCTCGGGTCAACCGTAAACGGCTTTATGCATAACTGTTATTATGCGCATGGGCAGCAGAGCTGCCACGCTAAAGCGTCCCATAATAACGAGTTATGCAAAATCCGCCTTTCATTGGTTTGCGTTCCTCGCCGCTTTTTTTAATCGTAGGTATTATCTGATCTCGCTATATTCATAGCTGCGTATATCGAAATGTACGAAGCCATCTGCGCTGTATATGATGACACCGCAAGTATTTGCTGGCGCAACGCTGCGCAGTTCGCCAGCAAGGCTATATATATCGCCGTCAGATGGAACAATATCAGCCGCTTGTCCATTGGTATGATAACTATTTGTAACGCCGCCAACGTCAATATTATGTTGATTACACCTAAAACCGCTGGTTATAATTAGGGCGCAGCCACGGCGCGCCCTAACCACGTCCAGGATTGATACTAATAATGGGTCTACTTCGCCGCCGCCACAGCATTTGCAGGTAAATTCGTCGCTCTTAAAATATTTGTGCATTGCTTACACACTCCTATGTTATAATTATAATAGGAGATGATAAAAATGTTAGAAAAAATTGTTGTTGATGATTTGACAGTTACAGATGAAAATACTGATCAATGCGAAATTGATGAAATAGATATGGATAATATCCATACATCAGAGATAGGAGAGCAGGTAATTTTTAAGGCGTAAGAGAAAAAGTAGTTTAGATCTAAGGTACCATTTTGTTGATGTCAACAAAATGGTACGGTTCCCGTAGTTGCGGAGCGAAGCGAAGCCGCAAACCTACGAAAAAACAAAATTAAAAATGTTACGCAGCTGCGGCTGCGTAAAAATGGCTTATTAAATCGCCGAAAATTTCGGCACTTTAATAAGCCATTTTGCTTTATTGAATTACGTTGTAAGACAAGGTGCGATATTTGGCTTCAACTGCTGATACCAATTTTACGCCAGAAAATGCAAAAACATCGGCATTAATGATAGCTGTCATTGCTGTTTGGGCTTCTTCTGCTGTGATGTCTTCTCTGGGTTGTGCGATAGAGATTGTGTGTTTGTCTCCGGACGCGTCTTTGAAGACGAGTTGCAATACTTTTTCCATAGTGCGTTCATTACCTCCTTTATAATTTGATAGCGATTATCTGTCCAAAAACTCATTAGATGGACTCTTCCAGATCTGCAGATATAGTGACTTTGACACTCATCAACGCACGATCAGATAAATTGCCAATGGCATTGCCAACATCATGAAGTCCCTGATCGGTTGCATCAATGCGTACATTGCCATAGCTGAGGGTAGCGGTTTTTGCATTTCCTGTGGCAGTAACACCATTATTAACCACAAGACCAAGACGAAGACTAGTAATATTTTTTTCGATTGCCATATTTTTTTGCTCCTTTCTGATTATATAATAATCTAAGTAATATTTTTGTACGAAATGTACAAAAATATTATATCACGGTTTCCGTTCTAAATAAAGACAAATGTATATTACAGGAAGAAAAAATAAGTTTTAAAATTATAAAATAGAGTATCATATTATATAAAATAGAAAATAGTCATAATTTTTGTTATCGGACGTTAAAAGTTTTAATAAATTTAAATCTTTTTTCAAAATGATATTTTCTATCAATTTACAAAAAGACAGAGATGAACATTTTTTTATAAACCTTAGTTTAGTATAAAATTACAATTATATTATTATAGTAGATATCACAGCGCGGCGGGAAAGCTCCCTTAGATTTGTAGATAGCATTCACATAAGCAAAATTATAGGAGCGCTGATAAGCGAAGCTGTATTTTCTGAGCGCCAGCAGCGTCGTATAATTTCTCAGCTTATGTGATAAGCGAATAAGAACCCGCCGCGCAATCTGTAGCGTAGCCGCAGTCGCAGGTGTGCGGGCGAAGCAACAAGCATAGCGCAGTTGCTGGCACACCGAGACAAGGCGGAAATTACGAAAGCCAACAGAGTGTTGGATTGTATACAAACCGACATAATGTCTGAAAAATATCGTTAATGCTTGCCGAAGGCCGTGTTGCGGTGTATCATGTAAATGTGATTATTTTACATAATATATATTATCGGACGTAAAGTAAAAAATGTTAAATTCCGCTGTATATAGTTCTTAAAGAATAATTTCATTAAACGAACAACTACAAACAGATGTTTTGACATTCTCACCTGTTCCTGATATAATAGAAACAATTAGAATAGAAATGAATGAACTTATTATCTTAGAATTTTTTAATATATGATGATTGAAATTGGAGGCTGGTTTTATGGCAAGAAGAGCACGTTTCAGCGATTTTGATGGAGTTATTACAGAGGAAATGCTTTCCGATCGACAAAGAGCTATTTTAGATTTCATTCGTGAGCACGTCTATGCTAAGGGATATCCTCCTGCAGTACGTGAAATTGGTAAGGCAGTGGGTTTATCTTCAAGTGCCAGCGTACACACTCATCTGCATAAATTAGAAGAATATGGTTTCTTGCAAAGAGATCCAGCCAAACCACGCGCTATAGAATTGACCCAAGACAGCAGCTGGCGGCAGAAAACGGTAGTTCCTGTTCCTTTGGTTGGCAAAGTCACTGCAGGGCAACCTATTCTGGCAGTTGAAAATGTTGAGGAGACCTATCCTATTCCACTAGATTTGCTTGGCTGTCAAGAAGATGTTTTTATGTTATCTGTTTCTGGAGATAGTATGATCAAAGCTGGTATACTTGATCATGATTACATTGTTGCCAGAAAGCAAAATTTTGCTAATAACGGAGATATAGTTGTTGCTCTTATTGATGGTGAAGAAACAACAGTTAAGCGTTATTTTCGTGAATTACGTTCAATTCGTCTACAACCAGAAAATGATGCCTATACTCCCATAACAGGTACTGATAATATTCAGGTTCTTGGTAAGGTAATAGCAGTATTCAGAATGCTGTAATGTCTATAATACACCAAATAAATATCATAAAGACAGCTATATGACATCATATAGCTGTCTTTATTTTCTGAGATAATTAAAAAGCAGATAAGAGGAACAATAAAAATCCTCTTATCTGCTTTTCTATTGATATAAAATTTGAGTTTTTATTTCTCTCCTACCATTTTTGCAGCTGACATAATTGCAATACGCCCGTGCTCAAAAGTAAGTCCTCCTTGAAAATATACATTATAAGGTTCACGGCAAGGGCCATCAGCACTTAATTCTATTGATGCGCCTTGTACAAAAGTCCCCGCTGCCATAATTATTTCATCTTGATAGCCAGGAATTATTGCAGGAACTGGAACAACATGTGCATCAACTGGTGAATTTTTTTGTATGGCTATACAAAAATTACATAAACGCTCTTTAGTTTCCAAACGAATAGTCTGAATTATATCACTGCGTCTATCATTTGCAGAAGGAGTAACCTGATAACCCAGGCGTGAAAATACTGCAGAAGCAAAAATTGCTGTTTTAACAGCTTGCAAAACTATATGCGGAGCTAAGAATAAGCCCTGGTATAATTCTCTGGCCGTATCTCCAAGTGTAGCCCCCATTTCTCCGCCTAATCCTGGAGCGGTTAATCTATATGACGCAAGTTCTACTAAATCCTTTCGGCCAACAATATAACCGCCAGTAGGTGCAAGACCACCTCCAAGGTTTTTGATAAGAGAACCGGCCATTAGATCAGCTCCAACTTCTGTTGGTTCTTGTTTTTCAATAAATTCACCATAACAGTTGTCAACAAAACAAATAATATCAGGCTTTATTGCTTTTGCTGCTTTACAGATCGTTCCTATTTCTTCAATTCTTAACGTTTTACGCACACTACTGTAACCGCATGAACGTTGAATATGTATCATTTTTGTTTTAGCAGTAATTGCAGCTGTAATTTTTTCAAGATCAATTTGTGAACCAATCATGGGGATTTCTTTATAGACTACGCCTAAGTCAGTAAGAGAGCCAGGGGTTTTTACAGGTACGCCTATGATAGTCTGCATTGTGTCATATGGAGCTCCTGTAGCAGCGATTACTTCATCGCCTGCTTTCAAAACTCCGAGTAACGCAACGGCTAATGCATGAGTCCCTGAAACAAACTGAGATCGTACCAATGCCGCTTCCGTTTTAAAAATATCAGCATATATTTCATCTAATTTTTCTCTGCCAACATCGGAATAGGCATATCCAGTAGTTGGTTTTAAATAAAAATCTGATACCATATGCTTTCTAAAAGCTTGCATAACCTTTTCTGTATTATACAAAGCTGCTTCTTCATAGCTTTCAGCAGCATGTAATACTTCTAATAATGCTTCCTCTTCTATTTTTTTAAAATCAGTCATTTACGTATAGTCCTCATATTATAAATTTTTCGAAATCCTCTAACTGTTCTGATGCCAGACGTACCTTCATAAAAGTACCGTTTTCTTTATATTCTTGTTCTAAAACAGTACCTATAGTATGTAGTTTAGCAGCTTTTTCAGATTCTGTATATGGAATAAGCAGAGTGACTTCTATAGATTTTAATTTCAGATTTTCTGAAATCAGAGCAAGGAGTTCTTCGATACCAATACCACTCTTAGCCGATATACAAACACTATTTTCTTGCTGTGCTAAACGCTGTGCCAAAGCATTTTCAGAGGGGAGTTTATCTATTTTATTGTAAACGGTGAGTATTGTTTTATTTTGTGCACCTATTTGTTCTAAAACCTTATAAACAGCATCACTTTGTTCCTGGTATAATTCATGGCTCACGTCAATGACATGCAGCAATAAGTCTGCCTCAGCGACTTCTTCTAAAGTAGATCTAAATGCTGCAACTAATTGATGAGGCAAACGTTGTATAAAACCAACAGTATCAGTAAGTATTGCTTCGTGCTTGTCTGGTAATATTAACTGACGTGTAGTAGGATCAAGAGTTGCAAACAATTGATCTTTCGCATAAATATCAGACTGTGTTAATAAATTTAGTAATGTAGATTTACCTGCATTAGTATAACCAACAAGACTTATTGAAGGAACTTGGTTTTTGGCGCGCTTAATCCTATGCAAAGTCCGGACAGCGCGAACTTTTTCTATGGAGTCTTTGATAAAAGCTATACGATCGCGAATACGCCGTCTATCAACTTCTAATTTTGTTTCGCCAGGACCGCGGGTACCAATACCGCCTCCTAAACGTGATAAAATAAGTCCTTTACCCATAATTCGCGGTAGATTATATTGCAGCTGTGCTAATTCTACTTGTAATTTTCCTTCATTAGTACGAGCCCGCTGGGCAAAAATATCCAAAATTAAAGCTGTTCTATCAAGAATACGAACACCCATTACCTGTTCTATATTTCTTTGCTGCGCCGGTGTCAGTTCATCATCAAAAATGCACAGATCAATATTTTCCTGTTGTGCATACAAGGCCAGCTCCTGTACTTTTCCTTTTCCTATAAAAAATGCCGGATCCGGTTTAGCACGACGTTGAATAAAACGGTCCACTACTACAGCACCTGCTGTATCCGCAAGCTGCTTTAACTCTTCAAGCGAATCTTCAGCAGTCCAACCGCCTTTTATCTGTCCCCAGTCCATACCAACTAAAATGGTTTTCTCTGCTGCTACTGCTAAACTGGAACTACTTGTTTGCTTGTCTAAAATCCGCTCTATTGTATTGATTACATTAAGAAAATTAATAGCTTCTGCTTCTTCCAGCGAAAAAGGTCCATATTCATCGCAGATAAACTGTTCTTCTTTGTCAAGCCCAACTATCATGCCAAAAGAAATTATGGACTGTGTGTAATCAGGTGCGGTAACACCTATTGTAACCATGGCATCGAATTTATTATTTTTTAACGCTGAAAAATCAACTCCACTCAACACTGGATTACCATTTGGATGAGTGTGGACACAACGGATTCCACTTAATCTGCCAATACCTCTGCGACCTTCTACTGCTGGCAGTTCTACACTGTCATTACCACCGATTACAATATTAGTTATTTGCCCGCTTCTAGAAATATAAAGAGAGATTTCTCTGTTTATAAATTCTGTAATATCAGCTAATTTTAAAGCTAATTCCTCAGAAATGAGCTGCCCTAAAGGCACTTGTACATCGTACAAAGCAATTAATTCATTCAAAACAGAATCCCGTATTCCTTTTTTGTTACCTAAAATTTCACGCATGATTTACACCTTAAAGAGCAGACATGGTATTTTACCATATCTGCTCTTCCTTTTCTTACAATTACTGACGAACGCGTGCCGGCTCGACATTTATTTTATAGCCTTTAATCGTGTTTTTGTGCATTACACCCAAAACTTTTTCGGCCATATCTTCTGGTACTTCTACAAAGGTAAACTTGTCATAAATATTGATCAACCCTACTTCTTTGGCAGGAATATCAGCTTCAATAGCAATAGTGCGAACTATATCCTGAACAGTAACTTTTTGGCTGCGTCCAATATTCATGAAAAGACGAACCATGCCAGGACGACCACCAGTATTACTTAAATCTTTCGCCAGAATATCTTCAGGCGAAGCTTCTAAAGCTTTATTACCTTCCTGCATCAGTTTTAACGCAGCAGCAACCACATCTTCAGCATCATATTCTTTTAATAAGCTTGCTGCAATAGGCATATAATCATGATAGTTAGACTGATCCAGCACACTCTGCATTTTGGAAACGATCATTTCACGCTGACGCTCAATAACATTGGCTGTAGTCGGCAATTGACGACGTGTTATTTTGGTTTTAGTAGTGCGTTCGATAAGTTTCAACTGACGGAATTCACGCGGCGTAATAAAGGTCATAGCAACACCAGTATTACCTGCACGGCCGGTACGTCCAATACGATGAACATAGCTTTCCGGATCCTGAGGAATATCAAAATTGATAACATGAGTAATATTATCAATATCTATGCCGCGGGCAGCGACGTCCGTAGCGATAAGAATATCAGCTGTTCCGTCACGGAATTTCTTCATAACACGATCACGTTGAGTTTGGCTTAAATCGCCATGTAAACCTTCAGCCATATAACCGCGGCTTCCCAATGCAATAGCCAGATCATCAACACCTTTTTTAGTGCGGCAGAAAATAATCAGCTTACCATCTATTTCTGCATCAAGCAAACGACATAAACCTTCGATCTTATCCTTAGTTTCAAAATAATATTGATCGATAAGCGGAACTGTGAGTTCCTCTTTGCTGATCGTAACATTTTTAGGAGCCTTCATATATTTTTTTGTGAGGCTTAGGATCGGTCTTGGCATAGTTGCTGAAAACAACAAGGTTTGACGTTCTGCAGGAAGATTTTTCATAATTTCTTCCATATCGTCTACAAAGCCCATATCCAACATTTCATCAGCTTCATCCAGGACTAAAAATTTAATATGATCAAGTTTGATAGTTTTACGGTTTATATGATCAATCAAACGGCCTGGAGTACCAATAACTATTTGCACGCCGCTGCGTAAAGCTCTGATCTGACGGTCGATAGGCTGTCCGCCATAAACAGGTAATGCTTTAATTTTAGAAGTACGTCCAATTTTACCGATCTCTTCTGCAACCTGGATTGCCAGTTCACGGGTTGGAGTCATAATCAGAGCTTGAATATGGCGATGATCGGTAATACTTTGTACGACCGGAATACCAAAGGCGGCTGTTTTACCAGTACCAGTTTGTGCCTGACCTATAACATCGCTACCCTCTAGTACTAAAGGAATAGTTTGCTCCTGGATCGGAGACGGTTCTTCAAAACCCATAGCTGTTAAAGATGCTACGATTTTTTTATCCAGCAGTAAGCTGCCGAACATTTCTTGTACATTAGTTGTCATTGTTTAAATTTCCTCATTTCTTCTTGCTTTTATTTTATCTATCACCATAGAAATAGCCGTTAACGCACTACGCAGTTTATTTTCAGTTCTGGTTCCGCCGAAAAGATGTTTCACACAATGTACGTCATTGCCATCAGCTACAGCCATATAAACTAAGCCTACAGGTTTTTCTTCTGTGGCACCACCAGGACCTGCAATACCAGTGATACCTACACCATAAGTTGTTCCAAAAAGATCTCTCACTCCGGACGCCATCTCACAGGCAACCTGTTCGCTGACAGCGCCGTATTTTTCTAAATTTTCCGCAGATACGTTGACCAGTTTTTGTTTGGCCATATTGCTGTAAGTCACAACACTGCCCAAAAGATATTCACTGCTGCCAGGAATATCAGTGATCATGCTGCTGGCTAAACCTCCTGTACAGGATTCCGCAAAGGCAATCGTACTACCGCTTTTTAATAGTTCCTGACCAAGATATTCTGCTAAAGAAGCATCATCAACGCCATAAATAAATTTACTTAACCGTTCATAGATTTGTGCTTCTGTACCGGAAATCAAGGCTTTGGCTTCTTCAACATCGGACGCTTTAGCTGTAATACGAACAATAATTTCACCGCGGCGAGCATAAATGGCAATGGTAGGATTACTTTGTGAAGTGATAATATCATCAAGCTGCGCTGCAACAGATGATTCTCCAATGCCACGCATTTTTAAAATACGCGAATAGATTATACCTTGTTGAGCATAACGCTGCATAAGTAACGGTAAAAAGCGCTGTTCACATACGTAATTTAATTCTGACGGAGGTCCAGGCAGCAAAACAATCAGCTTGCCATTATGTTCTAATACCAAACCCGGCGCAGTTCCAACTTCGTTGATTAAAATTTCTGCACCTAAAGGAACCATTGCCTGTTTATCATTATTAGATGACATACAAAGACCTTTTTTAACAAAAAAACTATTAATCCTATCCCATGTATCTAAATCCAGATACATTTCCAGTCCCAGCATATCAGCAATAACTTCTTTAGTGATATCGCCTCTTGTAGGGCCAAGACCACCTGTAGTAATAACGATATCCGCTCTCTCTAAAGCAATTTCTAAAACGCTTCTCAACCTGGTCTCATTATCGCCAACAGTCGTCTGATAAAGCACATCATAGCCTAGTTTATTTAATTGTCGTGATAAGTACTGAAAATTAGTATTAAGTATTTCTCCCAACAGCAGCTCAGTACCTGTATTTACAACTTCAACGATCATTTGTTTTGCCCCCTTGCTGGCAAATTAAATTCTCTCTCCTACCATTTCGTAGGTGAAACCCTGTAAAATTTTTACTTTAATAAACTCACCTGCTTGAACATTTCCTGCGTTTTCGACAAAAATACTGCCATCAATATTAGGAGCTTCTTTATATGAACGACCAAAAACAAGATCAGGGTTTTCCTCATCGCAACCTTCAACAAGTACTTCTAAAATCATATCTTCCATATTATGATGCATATCTTCTGATATCTGTGCCTGTAAAGACATTAATTCATGAAAACGTTCTTCCTTGATTTGCGTATCTATCTGTTCTGGCAAATCAGCTGCTACAGTTCCCTCTTCTTGGGAATAAGAGAACACACCAGCATTGTCGAAACGCTGTGCTTCAACAAAAGCTTTTAATTCTTGGAAATCAGCTTCTGTTTCTCCAGGAAAACCGACAATAAATGTAGTTCTGATAGTAATGCCTGGTATACGCTGCCGTAATTTGTTTAGCAATGCCTCAACTTCTGATTTAGTATCATAGCGATTCATGCTGCTGAGCAATCTATCGCTGGCATGCTGAAGCGGAAGATCCACATATTTGCAAACCTTATCCAAGCTGGCAAAAGCTTCAATCAAATCGTCAGTAAAATTATTTGGATAACAATACATGACCCGGATCCATTTAAGGCCTTCCAGTTTATTAAGTTCAGACAAGAGCTCCGGCAGGCGCAGTTTACCATAAAGATCTTCACCGTATCTGGTGGTATCCTGTGCAACAACTATCAGCTCTTTAACACCCTTATCAACTAATGCTTTGGCTTCGCCAAGCACTTGTTCAAACGGTTTGCTGACATACGGTCCACGTAATTTGGGGATGATACAGTAAGAGCAGCAATTATCACAGCCTTCGGCAATTTTTAAATATGCCATATAATCAGGAGTTGTTAAAATACGCGGTGCCGGGAGTGGTGCCAGTTCTGCTTTTTTCAGAGATTCCAGCATAATGAACCGCTCTCCCTGAGTGACCCTTTGGATAACATAAGCAATATCTTCATAGCATTCAGTACCTATAACGGCATCTGCTTCAGGAATATTTTCTAAAAGTTCTTCTGCATAACGCTGCCCTAAGCAGCCGGTAATAATCAAATATTTACAGGCCCCTGTTGTTTTATACTCCCCCATTTGTAAAATAGTATTAATAGATTCTTCTTTGGCGGATTCTATAAAACCACAGGTATTTATAATAATCAAATCTGCTTCTGCAGGATCGTTAGTAATTGTTATCTGCTGTTCATGAATCAATCCCAACATTGTTTCAGAATCAACGAGATTCTTAGGACAGCCGAGACTTACTAAGCCTATTTTCACGTTTGTTCCTCCATCTATTTTACTGCAAATCTAGCCGACTGCAGCCATTTATTTGTTAAAAACTCCTGTTGTACTAGAGTATTATAAGCAGTATTAAGCCATAATTTTTCAGGCTGCTCAATATGATTACCATTTAAACCATTGGATAGTAAAAACATATAACCTGTATTTTGCTCCAACGCAACTTTCTGCGGTGCCGATGACATTAAAAGCCAGTCTCTGAACATTTGTGCATCCTCATATTTTTTAGAAGCAGCATCAACGGCTACCCCATATAAGCTTACAGGAGTCCCTTCACTGGGAAAGACGATATATGCAGGAAAATCATTTTCCAAATATTTGAATACGTAGCTGCGCCGAGTAATAGCCAAGTCTGCATCACCAACAGTGGTCAGGCGAATTGGTGTGAAAGGAAAGCGGGAATATTGAGGAATTTGTCTGTTAAGACCTCTGAAATATGCCAGGCTTTTTTCCTCGCCTCGAACACTTGCAAAAGCAGCTAAAAAGTTACGCGTATTTGCCGAATCGGAAAGATTTTCCATAGCCACACGCACATTTTGAAGCTTAATGATATCCTGCCAACTCAAAATATTTTCCTGACCGTATTTTCTGGCATAACTTTGATTAACCAAAAAAACTACAGGGTCATAAAAGACACCGAACCATTGACTTTGTTCATCTTTAAAAACAGACGGTAATAAATCTCCAGCCTCACTTAAAATGGCATATAAACGCTGCTGTTTACTTAAAAGCTGCAGCTCATTATGCTCTAATAGATACAAATCAGGTAATTTTCCCTGTTCTCTTTCTTCCGGCAGTAATAGTTTTATCACAGCATTCCGATCAGAGTCATTATTATACTCGCTGATTAAAGCCTGTAGAAAACTGTTATCTAAATTAGAATATAATAATAATTCAGTTTTTCCATGCACCGCTATACTTGTTTCATTTTTGTCAGAATCAAAAATAAACCAGGCTATACATGCAAACATCAGAGCAATGATTAACAGTATTTTTTTTTGAGGCATCTTTAACCTCCTGTTTTACCGCCGTTTGTTAATTTTAGGGTTAAATGCAATTTTGCTGTGTCGTGCTTTTGGATTATGGGAAGAAGATATTTTCAGTAAACATTTCGCATCATCACCAATAAGGTCACCACGATTAGTCTGCTGTAAAGCTTCTTTAACCAACTGACGGTTTTTAGGATTTTTATATTGCATCAGAGCACGCTGCATCGCTTTATCATGAGGATTACGGGCAACAAAAACCTTTTTGCCAGTTTCAGGATTGATACCGGAATAATACATTGCTGTCGATGCGCTTCCTGGAGTTGGAATAAAATCCTGCACCTGTTCAGGCTGATGTCCGATATCCCTCAAAAATTCACTTAACTCAACTGCATCACGCAGAGTACAGCCGGGATGACTGGAGATAAAGTAAGGTACTAAAAACTGTTTGAGGCCTATTTCTTGATTTTTCTTATTAAAAGCACGCATAAATTTTAGATAAACAGATTTACCAGGCTTGCCCATATTAGCTAAGGCATGTTCTGCTACATGCTCTGGAGCAACTTTTAATTGCCCGCTGACATGGTAACGACATAATTCATCTAAGAAACGATCATTTTTGTCTGCCAGCAAATAATCGTAACGGATACCGGAACGAACGAATACTTTCTTTATTCCAGAAAGCGCACGAACTTTTTGAAGCAGTGCTATATAATCGCTGTGGTCAGTATCAAGATTAGGACATGGTTTTGGAAATAGACACTGCCTGTCGCGACAAACTCCTACTTTTAATTGCTTGGCACAGGAAGGATGTCTGAAATTGGCAGTCGGACCGCCAACATCATGTATATACCCCTTAAAATTTGGCAATTCAGTGATTTTTTTTGCTTCACGAATGATAGATTCATGACTGCGTGTCTGGATTATTCTTCCCTGATGATAATGAATAGCACAGAAAGAACAACTGCCAAAACAGCCACGGCAACTGATCACACTAAACTGTACCTCTTCTATTGCAGGCACTCCTCCGTATTTTTCGTAAGACGGATGATAAGTACGCACATAATCCAAATCATAAATAGCGTCCATTTCTTCCTGTGACAAAGGAAATGGCACTTGATTTTGAACAACGAATTTTTTGCCGTTCTTTTGGACAACAATCTTCCCGGAAAATGGATCAAGTTCTTTACTTTGTAGGTTATAAGCTTTAGCAAACGCTTCCCTATCTTTTAATATATCTTCTAATGAAGGTAATTCAATAAATTCATCTAACGCTTGCAAATCATCTGCTAAATAAGCTGTACCCCGCACATAATGGATATCTTCGATAATAGCTCCGCCAGCTAAATAGTCAGCAATTTCAACGATCTGCTTTTCACCCATACCATATATCAAAAGGTCGGCATTGCTTTCGACTAAGATGGAAGGCAAAATTTTATTTTCCCAATAATCAAAATGCGCAAATCTGCGCAAACTGGCTTCAATGCCTCCGATAATAACCGGCATTTCCGGCCATAAGCGTTTTATTTGCTGCGCGTAAACTACAGTAGCATGATCAGGGCGCTTCCCCATCTCGCCACCAGGTGTATATGCATCTTTTTTTCTTGGTTTTTTAGCCGCAGTATAGTGGCAAAGCATCGAATCAAGATTTCCACCTGAAATAAGCACTGCCAGACGAGGCTTGCCCAGCACCTCAAAATTTTTCAGCTTGCGCCAATCTGGCTGACACAACAGTGCGACTTTATAACCCTGCGCTTCTAATACACGACAAATAACAGCCGGTCCAAAAGAAGGATGATCAACATAGGCATCGCCGCTGATAAACAAAAAATCTATTTGTTCCCAACCACGGGCATTGATATCTTCCTGGGAAATCGGCAAAAATTCTTTCATTAGGATTTATGGCCTCCGATATTATTTCTTATATTCTTTAATGACAACTCCATCAACTTTTTCAGCTGGAGCAGGCTTTCCGTTAACAGCAATCTGCATTGCCTTGATGTTGCCATATTTTACAATAATTTTTTTATCAGCAGAGAAGTTTTTTTCCTGATTGCTTACTAAAGTTCCTTCAAAAACTTTTTCTCCATCTACAGTAACTTCTACCCAGCATCTGTCATTACAAAACATATAGAGATTTAGATTGTTTTTATCAGGAACAGCTTGCTGCTTCTGCTGTACTTGCTTATTGTCAGCAGGCGTTTTCTGTGCTTTAGCAGCAGCCGCTTGTTCAGCGCGTTCTTTGGCTTTTTTTGCATCTGCTTCTATTTTTGCTTTTTCCTGCTCAGGTATTTCATTGCTTTTGGCAGTATCATCACTTAAAGCTGATTGTTTTGGTGTCACAATATTTTCCGGCTGATCACTGCTGCTGAATAAGAAAATATAACCGGCAGCAGCAATTATAACTAACAACACAAATGACAGCAGATAAGTAAAAATATTCGAAGAATTTTTTTGCGGTTTTAGATGAGGAGCAACACTTATTTTAGAAGTTGTACGGATTTCAGCAGGTTTTATTTCTTCTGGATCAACACCTGCACAAGCAGCTTTGTAAAGCGTAACTAATTCTGGACCGTTGAGCCCCAGATAATTACCATAGGTGCGTATTATTCCTTTAGTAAAAACATCACCTGGAATTTTAGCGTAGTCACCTGTTTCAATAGCCGCTAGATAGATTTTTCGGATACTGGTAGCTTCTTCTACCTGCTCTAAAGAAAGTCCTTTATCAAGTCTGGTATTTTTTAGAATTTCTCCTATATTATCCATAAGCTTACCCTCCTCTATCATACTTTATTGCGCTGTAAAAAAACGTTCTTCTATTTCATGACGCGACATAATTAATTCGCGGGGTTTGCTGCCAACAGACTGACCTACGATACCAAGTTCTTCCATACAATCAACTAAGCGTGCAGCACGCGTATAACCAATTCTAAATTTACGCTGCAGCATTGAAGAAGATGCCTGACCAGTATCCATGACTAAACGGACTGCATCTTCAAAAAGTTCGTCACTCATCAGATCGTTGCCATTTTCAGATGCTGCGTTAGAACCTTTAGTATCACTTTCTAACACCTGCTGAGTAACTTCTTCTGAATATTCGACTGGTATGGATTGCTTCTTGATAAAATCAACAATCTTATTTAATTCTCCATCACTCACAAAAGCACCTTGTACACGTACAGGTTTATTTGTACCGATAGGATAAAAAAGCATATCGCCTTTGCCCAATAGCTTTTCAGCACCGCCCATATCCAAAATAGTACGGGAATCGGTCTGTGAAGAAACAGCAAAAGCAATACGTGAAGGAATGTTTGCTTTTACAATTCCTGTGATAACATCAACAGACGGACGCTGAGTTGCCAAAATAAGATGGATACCAGCTGCGCGGGCTTTTTGAGCCAAACGCAGAATAGCATCTTCTACATCTACTTTAGCCACCATCATCAAATCTGCTAATTCGTCAATAATAATTACGATAAAGGGCATTTTTTCCGCGGCCTGTGCATTATAGCTATTGATTTCCCGCACATGATTATCAGCAAAAGCCTTGTAACGGCGTTCCATCTCGGCAACAGCCCAATGTAAAGCTGAAGCAGCTTTTTTGGAATCAGTAACAACAGGAGTCAGTAAATGCGGAATACCATTATAATTAGAAAGTTCAACAACCTTAGGGTCAACTAAAATCATTTTGACTTCTTCAGGACGGGCTTTGTATAAAATACCGGCAATGATCGTGTTGATACATACAGATTTACCGGAACCGGTAGAACCGGCAACAAGCATATGAGGCATTTTAGAAAGGTCTACCGTAATAATATTACCACTGATATCCTTACCAAGACCTACACAAAGTTTTGACTCTGTTTTACGAACTAAATCGCAGTCGACTACCTCCCTGAAAAATACCGGATCATTTTTTCGGTTCGGGACTTCAATACCGATGGCAGCTTTGCCTGGTATCGGCGCCTCGATGCGAACACCTGAGGCGGCAAGTTTGAGCGCTATATCGTCTGCTAAGTTTACTACTGAACTTACTTTAACGCCAGGAGCAGGTTCCAGTTCAAATCTGGTGACGGAAGGACCGCGGGTAACAGCGACGACGCTGGCGCGAACGCGGAAATCTTCAAGTGTCTGTTCTAAAATAGCACATTGTTCTCTGATATCCTCTTCGGTATGCTTATCTTTGGAAACATACGGAGGATTAAGTAACTCCAAAGGTGGAAACAAGTATGTACTTGCTTCTGCTGCCGGCAGAGTTTCTGTTTTTACTTTTTCACTGACAGCCTTTTTAGGAGCCGGGCTGGCAGCAGAAATATTTTTATCAGCAGTATCAATGATCTTTATATCGCCAGGATTCTGATTTTTGTAAGGATTAAGAAAATCATGCTCTGGCATTTGTACTGCTGTTTCCTTTGGTTTATTAAAATCTATAATCGGCCTTGTAATAATATGAGGCTCATTTTTATCAGCAACAGGAAATTCTTCGATAAATGGCTGTTCATCATCAAAAAACGCTTCTTCATCTTCAGCTTTACTTTCATTTTTGCCAACAGCTTTTCGAATGATCTGTTTAAACTGGCTTTCTTTTTTGATTCCTGAAGTAAAGCCTGCAAAATCATCACTGTTGTAAGGATTAACAGTGTTCAAAACTTCCATATTCTTAAAATCAGAAGTTTCAGCAGTAGTTTCATTATCTGAATTTTGATAAGTTACAATATTTTTAGCTTTTCTACCAGCTGTTTCTGCCGAAGCCTTTAAAGACAATTTCCCCGTTAATAAAACGCTGCAGATGATACCTGCAATCAAAATTATCAATGCTCCAGCTGTTCCTGACAGACGTCTTAATGCTAAAAGAAAAGCTCCGCCCAATAGACCGCCACCTTCTTTAAGCTGTTCAGGAACCAGCTCTTCCCCTACAGGTACAAAAACATGATGAGCTGTGCCTAAAAGGCACAGCATCAATAATGTTATGGCTAATCCTTTTTTTGAAAAACCAATTCCCTTGTGGGAAAAAGAAAATCTGATACCAAGAACTATGCATGCGAGCGGAAACAAAAATGCCCCTTTACCTAAAGTATAGTTCATAACTTTATCTATAAAAGCACCTATTGTTCCTGTAGGAAGCCCAAAATAAGCTGCTGCTGCAAAACATCCTAACGCAAGCAAAAGAACGCCGCTTATTTCCAAACGACTGTTATTCTGTTGTTCCGTACGTTCTGCTTTGGTTCTTCTCAAATTAGGCACCTCATTTACAACATTAGATCTCCATTATAATAGGCAAAATCATCGGTCTTCTGCGTGTTTTTTCGTATAAAAATCTGCCAAGTGAATCGCGGACAGCAGATTTTATAACAGACCATTCAGAAACATTGCTCTGTTCGCATTTATCAAGAGCCTGCTGAACTTTCTCTTTAGCAGTTTCCATCAAGCCCTCTGCTTCACGCACATAAACAAAGCCGCGAGAAACTATATCCGGACCGGAAACTACAGTGCAGGTATCCTTATCGATAGTAACGACAACTATCATGATACCATCCTGGGACAGTTGTCTGCGGTCACGCAGAACGATATTGCCAACATCACCTACGCCGAGTCCGTCTACAAGTACTTTACCGGAAGGGACGCGGCCATTGATACCAATACTATTGCGTGTCAATTCAATGATCGAACCGTTTTCGCCTACGACGATATTCTCGCGCGGCATACCCAGACTGCCTGCAAGCTGTGCATGCTTGATCAAATGCCTGTATTCGCCATGCACAGGAATGAAGAATTTAGGACGCACCAGATTGTGCATCATTTTGATTTCTTCCTGACTGGCATGACCTGAAACGTGTACGCCATTGCTTTTTTCATAAATAACATCGGCACCAAGTTTATACAAGTGGTCTATTGTTCTGGAAACTAGCTTTTCATTGCCTGGAATAGGTGTTGCGGAAATAATAACAGTGTCTCCGGGAACAATATCAACTTTTTTATGATCGGACATAGCCATTCTTGTTAAAGCAGACATAGGCTCTCCCTGGCTGCCGGTAGTAATGATAACTATTTTATCAGGAGTATAGTTGTTGCTCTCATCAATGTCGATCAGTACGCCTTCAGGTATTTTTAAATACCCTAATTCCATGGAAATATTTACTACATTTACCATGCTACGCCCGATAACTGCTACTTTACGTTTATAACGAACAGCGCTGTCAACTACCTGCTGGATGCGATGTACGTTTGATGAGAAGGTAGCGACAATAATACGGTTTTTGGCATAACGGAATTCATCATCAAAAGTCTGCCCGACTATTTTTTCACTTTGTGTATAACCGGGGCGTTCGGCATTGGTACTGTCAGCCATTAAAGCCAGTACACCCTGATCACCGAACTCTGCAAATTTATTAAATTCAGTTACCTGTCCATCTACAGGAGTCTGGTCAAATTTGAAATCACCGGTATGAATGATAATACCAATAGGAGTATGGATCGCCAATGCAACTGCATCTGGAATACTATGGTTGACACGTATAAATTCCACTTTGAAATTTCCTGCGTGAATTTTATCTCCAGGTTTGATAATTTTGCATGCTTCAGAGCTAACCCCGTTTTCTTTCAATCTTCCCTGAAGAATACCTAAAGTCAAAGCAGTTCCGTAAACAGGAGCGCCGATCTGTTTCATAACATACGGCAAAGCGCCTATATGATCTTCGTGCCCATGAGTCAGGAAGATAGCTTTAACCTTGTCTTTGTTCTCCACTAAATAAGTAATATCAGGAATAACAAGATCGATTCCCAGCATATCATCTTCAGGGAACATCAAGCCGGCATCAACGAGAATTATATCGTCGCCATAACGAAATACCGTCATGTTCTTACCGATCTCCCCCAATCCGCCCAAGGGAATAATATTTAATTTACTTTGTATTTTACTCAAAAAAAATACACCTCCAAAATTTTTTTAATTTATTTCCGTACAAGTATTTAGACCTCTAGTAATAAAATCTATTAACCGCACACCTACTCTACGGTATATTATACATTAAATAATGCAGAAAAACAAATGTTTAATCAATTATCAATAAATTTTTATTGTAAAGATTCAGTGAACTGAACATAAAAAAACAAGCATACCTTTTAAGGTATGCTTGTTTGAAGCTCTTACAGATCCTCACCATGGTTTTCGATAGGACCTTTATTTTTATTCATGCGCTGCCAGAAGAAAGCAACTGCAAGAATTGCTACGCCAATAGCATCAGTAACAGCGCCAGGAATAATCATATTTAAGCCGCCAACAAAGAACAGCAGTCTTTGCAAAAAGCTGAGCTTGGACTGACAGAACCCAATCATGGCGACAGATACGCCCCACATGCCGATAATCGCCGTTGCACAGGCAAAAGTGATCGTAAATGGAGTTGCATCAATCATAAGCAGTTCAGGTGCCAGAACAAAAATATACGGAACGATAAAAGCCGCTATTGCCAATTTTGCTGCTGCAAAACCTGTCTTCATTGGATCGGCACCGGAGATACCGGCACCAGCATAAGCAGCCAAAGCAACCGGAGGAGTTACGTCCGCAACGATACCAAAGTAGAAGGCAAACATATGCGCTGCCAAAACAGGAACATCCATCTGCACCAAAGCAGGAGCAGCAATCGTAGATGTAATAACATAGTTAGCAGTAGTCGGAACGCCCATACCAAGGATCAAAGACGTGATCATTGTAAAGAACATTGCCGGCAATAAGTGTCCACCTGCAAGATCCAGCAGTGCCGTAGCCAATTTAAGGCCAACGCCTGTTTTGGTTACAACACCGATAATGACTCCGGCTGTAGCACAGGCAATCAAAACACCGAGAACACCTTTAGAACCTTCGATCAAGCCTTTGACTACATCACCAAAGCTGATACGTGTAGATTTTCTGAGGCAGGAACAGATCAGAGTAAGACCAATCGCCCACAAAGCAGCACGCATCGGCGTATAACCGGATACCAACAAGTAAACGATGATCGCCAGCGGTAAAATCAAATGGCCTTTTTCCATAAACAGTTTACCAAACTTAGGTAATTGATCACGCGGCGTCCCTTTAAGCCCAAACTTTTTAGCTTCATAATGTACGCCTATCCAAACACCAATGTAATATAACAGCGCCGGAATGACGGCAGCTTTAACAACTTCGATATAAGGGACTCCGACAAATTCAGCCATCAAGAATGCAGCCGCACCCATAACAGGAGGCATCAGCTGTCCGCCAGTAGAAGCAGCAGCTTCTACCGCGCCTGCAAAAGCAGGACGATAACCTAATTTCTTCATCATCGGAATCGTAAAGGCGCCTGTACCGGCTACGTTAGCAACAGAGCTGCCTGATACTGTGCCCATCAAACCAGATGATAATACGGCAACCTTGGCAGGTCCGCCTGCGGCCCAGCCGGCAACAGCGTTAGCCAGGTCGATAAACAACTTGCCCAAACCCGTAGCTTCCAAATAGGAACCAAATAAGATAAAGAGATAAATAAATGTTGAAGATACGCCAAGCGGAGTACCAAAAATACCTTCTGTGGTAAAGAAAAGATGATCGAACATCTCCTGCACACCAACTCCGCGATGTGCCAGAATCCCCGGCATATACGGGCCGGCAAAAGCATAAAACATAAAAAACAGTGCAACTGTAAGCATCGGCCAGCCGACAACACGGCGAGCTGCTTCAAACAGAAGCAATGTACCGATAAAAGCGATACTGAAATCAAATTCAGTATTCATACCGGCTCTTAAAACAAGTTCGTCGTAAAAAATTACGATATAAAGTGCACTGGCAACACTTAGAACAGCGAAAATAACATCAAGCGGATGCATTACAGATCTGGACCAGTTTTTCCTGCCGGGATACAGCAGATAAATCAAAGAAAATCCAAATGCCAAATGGATTGCTCTCTGTAAGTGTGCATCAAGTACACCGAAAGTTGCGGTATACAATTGAAAAACGGCGAAGGCAATACAGATAAAAGAAATTAATTTGTCCCACATTCCTGTTAAATTACGTTTGTCAGACTCTTTGTCAAACTTTTGCAGGACTTCTTCTGCTGACATAGTTGTTTTATCTTGTTCACTCATTCTGCCCTCTCCTCCCCTTTTGCAAAATTTAATTTAACCAATATTGATAACGTTTTTCTGCCTTGATTTCAACCAAGGTTCCTTGTCCATATAGATCGCAAAGATCATAGACTTTATTTTTATGTATAATACGAGGCTTTGCTTGTACGGCAGTTCTTAATTTTACAGTCTTATAAGGCCGATCCATTTTTAAGATAAACTTACCGTCAGGAGTATTAGTCAAAATTCCTTCTGCAGGTGAATATGGCAGTCCTACTCCCAGTGATTGATACCGAGTATGTGTCATAACCAGATCATCTGCACCGTCAACTCTAAAAAATTCTTCCACCGTTGTCAACTGGACCGAATGGGTAAATTCAATATTCCATTCTTCTCCTCTTTTTGCAGTAAAACATTGTTTTGGCAATCCATCTTCGGGATTAATAGAAACTACTAATTGGTTGGCATACCAAAACAATATTCCCAAACCAACTAATACAGTAACTGATATCAGAATCATTTTTTTAGAAAAAGACCGATTACCGGAAGTTCCCGGCAACCGGTCTCTCAGGTTCATCATATAAAATATTTAACTCTTATTTTTCTTTCAAGTATTTTTCTGCGCCCGGATTAACAGGAACAGACATACCGTCCAATGCGGTTGCTTTAGAAACTGCATTAGCTACAGAATGAGCTGCTTTCAAACGATCGAGATTGCTGAAAATAGCTTTGGTGATAGCATAGCCAGTATCAGCATCCATTTTATCAGTTACTGCCAACATAGCACGAACTGCGATTGCCTGAACGTCGGTTTCTTGATTCGGGTAAGTTTTGGCTGCAATAGTAAGTTTGGTATAGAAAGGATATTTTGCAATCAAAGCGTCAGCTTTATCGCTGTCAACCGGCAGTAAAACTACATGGTTTTGAGTCGCAATATCCTGAATAGCTGCGGTCGGATGGCCTGCAGTTACGAATGCAACGTCAACATTGCCGTCTTTTAATGCATTGGAAGCTTCTGCGAAAGAGAGGTATTGAACTTTAATATCATCATAAGTGATACCATAAGCTTCGAGTATCTGGCGGGCATTAGCTTCAGTACCGGAACCTGCGGCACCTACTGCAACGCGTTTGCCTTTAACATCATTAAGAGATTTAATACCGCTTTTATCCAAAGTCACGATTTGTATTGTTTCGGGATACAAAGTCGCCAAGCCCTGGATACTGGGGACTTTTTTATCTTTGAACATTTCTGAACCGTTAACAGCATAATAAGCGATGTCATTTTGTACAAAAGCGATATCGACTTTATCCTGCTGCAATAAGTTGATATTTGCTACAGATGCACCGGTGGATTGTGCTGAAGCATTAGCGCCGGGAACATTTTTATTCAAAATGTCAGCGATAGCGCCTCCCAATGGGAAATATGTACCAGCTGTACCGCCAGTAGCAATATTAATGAATTTTTGCGCAGCCGGTTTTTTTTCGTCCTTTTTGTCAGAACCACCGCCGCAGCCGGCTGCCATAGTAGCAAAGACCATGATCGCCATCAGAAAAGCTAAAAGTTTTTTCATAGGATCCCCTCCTCATTTTTGAGTGTACACAGTTGTATCATGAAAAATAAAATCTCATTTTTCAAATTACTATGCCACTTTACTTATTTAGTTTAATTCGATAAATTTCTATAAAATCCTGCAAGTTAGAAGAAGCTCTATATTGTATACAATATACTTTATCTGTTTTTCTTAAATTTTTGCCGCTTTGCTAAAATTAAAAGAATATGGTATCATATATATCGTTATCAAATATTCAGAGGGCAATAACTTCCCTTGCCAATAAGAGAAAAGGATGTGTGTTTTATGAGCTCCGGAGCTTATACTCTCAAACTTTCACGTACGCTTTACAATGATACTTTCCGTGCCCAGTTGCTTGACGAAAATCAGCAGGTCATCGGCCACCTTCGTATAGTCCCAGGTGTCCCACTCGACCGCAGTCAGGTCCCGGAAGACGCCCCAAGCGTTCCTGCTTATCTTTTAGTCATCGTTGATGACGCCGATATCAACAAGGATAATCTGATCGATTTTGAAGAACGCGCCAGTTATGCTTTACTAAAACGTTTTTCAACAGAAGCAATCAGTTTTCAGCATTGCCAATTCTATTATCCTTCACCTGCTTTCATTTTTGAACAGGCAGATGCACTTACTAATCCTGTTATGTGAAAAAATCCCTTCAACATTTTTGTTGAAGGGATTTTTTTATACATTTTTGTTATTTTATTATCTTCAGATAAATTTGTCACTGCCTTCGGCGATTTCCCCGTTTTTAAAGCTGCGGTATTTGTCATAAATTATCCGCATAGCCGTTGCAACGGCTTTTTTAGCACTGCCCTGATATTGACGTTCTAAAATATTCTGCAGCTCTTCGTGCCCATTGGAAAGATTGTAACCAATAAGACACTGCGCAATATATTGCCGTGCCAGTTCAGTCGCCAGTGTGCAGTCAGCCTTTACGATAAGTCCGCTCTTCATATCTACAACAACAATCACGCCTATTACCTTATACATTTCCGCAGCTGTAATTCCTACCGGTAATTTTGCATACCCCGAAAAAAGTACTCTTTCATTACTTTGTTCGTTTAACATAAAAATCCTCCTGTTTTTTTACCGACAAGCTGCGGACGGAAACATTGATTGTTTTGACCTGCATTGCCGTCATATATTCTACTTTTTCTTTTATTTTGTGTTGGAACAATTTTGTTACTTCAAAAATCTTAACGCCGTAATACAATACGACATCGACATAAATGCTGATGCCTTTCGTTTCTGCACGCCTGCGCACTTTGATGCCTGTTACTTTATCAATGCCCATCATTTTTTCGGCAATGAGATTGATAATGTCATAAATAGCGTAATCGGAAATCAACAGCTTGCCATAGTAGCTGAACGCCGGTCTGACGATCGAACGGTCTTCCCCGCTTTTCTTCCTTTGCTTGGAAAATAAATTATATGGTAAATCAGCAAAATAACCTGTAAAATGCGGCTTCAACTCGACAGTCGGTACCGGAACAATATGCTTGCCGTCGCGCAGCCGGGCCTGTTTCGCCTTTTTGATCTCCTGCTTGGACGCGATCTGCTGAATATAAACGGTCTTTTCAGGCTCAGGTAACTCCAAACGCTTAACTATTTTCTCTATCATATTATCGGAAGTAGCCAAAATCAGAAGCCGCCGGACGTCATTACCTGCCAAAGCCTGACGCACTGCTTCTGCATGATCTTCTTCAGTAAAAATAGCGCGCTTGACCGCCTGTATTCTATTCGTTTCATTTTTGGCAGAAGTTCCGGCTAATATTTTGGTTCCTTTGATAAGTAATCCGTCATCAATAATGGCATCACAATTATTTTTATGGGCAATACCTATTGCTCGATGACTTTTACCAGTACCACTGGGACCTACAAAAGCTACTACTTTCATAAAGGCCTCCGCAAATCCGACTTAAATTTATTGTTTATATTCTATCACATTTTTGACATTTGTATATAAAACTTCAAAAATTCCTAATTGCTCAGGAAAGCGCCCGCTCACTCCGTGAAAATCAGAACCGCCAGAAACCAGCAAATCAAAATTCTGCGCCAGCTCCAGCCAGTATTTCTGCTCATTTATATCTGCGGAAGGATGATAGACTTCGATACCATCAAATTTTACATTCTTCATCAAATAGTTCACCAGCGGCTTATCCTCCAACTCACTTGGATGTGCGAGCACTGCCAGACCTCCTACCTGGTGCAGCAGCTCTACTGCCTCCTCCGGCGATAATTTAGGCTGCGGTTCATAACCGGGCCTGCCTCTCTTTAAAAGTACGTCAAAGGCTTCCTGCACCGTAGCAAAATACCCTTTGGCAACTAAAGCTTTAGCCACATGGGGACGTCCGACTGCTCTGTTGGCAGGATCACATTCGGCCACCTCGACATAATAGCCCAGAGCCGCTATTTTCTGAAGAATCTTCTGCAGCCTGAGTTCACGCGCATGGCGCATTTCATGCATTTTAGTCAGCAAACGCTCATTACTGATATCAATATGATATCCTAAAATATGTACGCTGGCTTCACCGGCCTGAGTACCAAGCTCTACGCCTCTGATGATGCGGGGAGCGTTTTTTATATTTACAGCAGCGGCTTCTGCCTGAACAATGCCATTTACAGAATCATGATCAGTCAAAGCCAGTACGCCTATTTTAGCAGCTGCTGCCGCTTCTACCAGCTTTGCCGGAGTATAAGTTCCATCTGAATTTATGCTATGAGTATGCAGATCTACTAACATTTTACATTTCCTGTGCCAGCTTAATCAGAGTGCTGACGCCAAATCCGGTACCACCCTTAACTTTAAAACCCGCAGTTTTAGCAGCGCTAGAAGTACCGCCAATATCAATATGGGCCCAGGGTATCCCTGCTTCTACAAATTCACCGATAAACAATCCGCCGCTGATACAGCTGGCTTCACGTCCGGCACTGTTGAGCAGATCGGCAACATCACTTTTCAACGCTTCCTTGCATTCCGGCAGTGCAGGCAACTGCCAGTAGCTTTCGCCTGCTTTTTTACCAGCTTCGATAATCTGTCTGATCAAAACATCATCGTTGCCGACAACACCAGCTGTTTCTGTCCCCAAAGCAACGATAACGCCACCAGTCAGCGTTGCTATATCAACTACCTTGGCTGCGCCCTGCTTGCAGGCGTACCAGACCGCATCCGCCAAGACCATACGTCCTTCGGCATCTGTTGAAATAACCTCGATCGTTTTACCGTTAGCTGCTTTTACAACATCTCCGGGACGCTGAGCGCTGCCGGAAGGCATATTTTCAGCACAGGCAATGATTCCCATCACATTGCAGGGTATTTTCAGTGCGGCAATAGCCCTTAACGCGCCTAAAACTGCACCAGCACCAGCCATATCGTCTTTCATCTCACCCATATTGTCACTGGGCTTGATCGAAATACCTCCGCTGTCAAAAGTAATACCCTTACCAACATAAGCAGTATAAGGCGCAGCACCTGCTCCATTATATTTGATTGTAACCAGACACGGAGGATGGATAGAGCCCTGCCCTACAGCCAGTAAAGCATGCATGCCCATCGCTTCCATCATCGTTACGTCTAAAATTTCAAATTCCATATCATATTCCAGAGCCAATGCTTCTGCTTCTTCAGCCATAACGCTTGGAGTCACTAAATTGCCGGGCCGATTGACCAGATCGCGTGTATAACAAACCGCATCTGCCACAACCTCAGCTTCTGCAAGCACCCGTTCAGCATCAGGAATACCGGAAATAATAGAAAAATCAAGTTCCGGTTTAGCTTCAGGTTTGCCCTTACATTCCGTAAATTGATACCCTCCCAAAACCAGCCCCTCTGCCAAAGCAGCTAAGTAATGGGCCCTTGCCGGATTAGAAAGAATCGGTGCCACAACAGCAGTATGCTTTATTTTGGCAGCAATTAGAGCCCTGGCAGCACTGCCGGCAGCTTTACGTAGATTGTTCGGCTTGCATTCGTCACCTTTGCCAAAGCCGGCAACAATAACTCTCTGCAACCTTCCATCCTGCGCTATAACAAGATCAGTCAAGCTTCCTGCTGCTGTCAAATCTTCATTTTTTTCAGCCAGCCCATTGACAGCCTGCACTATATTAGCTGGAATATTCATTTTTGTTAAGTACGGCAGACATTCCCTGCACAAAAACAAAGTAACAGACTCCGCATTGACTATACTTTCTTCTTCAAAACCATCTATCACTGATTTTACTAACTCTTTTGCTGTTTCCTGATCTAAATCCATAATACTGCTCCTTTATACTTTTTTATTTTTATCTGAAAGTTACACAGGTAGTCAACTCATCCAAATAGGTGTTGCCATTTGATTTCTGCAGATTCAAATCACTGACAACGACCTTCATTACACTATGACGCGTACCGCCCGTATAATGGCTGCCCAGAGAATGAATAGCATAGGGAATCTCGTTGGAGGAACCGAGATATAACATCACGTGTCCGTCCATATGCAGTGTAGAACCAGGAGTTAAACCTTTTATGACATTAGCCCGCTGAGCACTGTTCATATTGCCCATTTTTTTATGAATACCAGCGCTTGTTTCCTGCTCGTCAGCATTGCGTGGCAGAAAAATACCTACTGTACGGTAAGCATTACTGATAAAACTGGAACAATCGACGCTTTGCTGCAGTCCGCCCCAACCATATACAGAATCGTAAAATTTAAAAGCGCTGCGGATAATATTATTAGTCGTATAAGGCAGATAACCTTCGTGCAGCGAAGCATTGGCAGCCAAAACTACCTTCTCTTCCTGCAGCTTGCCCTCTTTAGTCCTGACAGGAACCTTCACCGTATAAGCAGATGCTTTTTTATCAGCCAGCTGCAAACGAGCGCCCTGCTGAAATAAAACCTGAGCTCCGTCCGCCTTTAATGTGTAATCCTTAGCAACTACGGTCAGAAAATTCTTAGGCTCCGCATAACGCAACCAGGTACTGCGGTCAGTTTCGGCAACATCAAATTTAGACAGCCAGCCACGGTAATTATACGCCTGCACATAATAAAAATAACCGTTAGTACTGGTATGCAAAATAGCGACAGCCTCGCCCGGATCCAAAGCGGTTTCCTGCAAAGCATCAAAATTACGGTCACTGGCATAAAAAAACAAACCTTCACCTGTCGGCAGATTACGCAGATTAGCACGTCTTACAGTAACGCCATAACGCACAGTGACATCAGCTGGTATTGCCGCCGCATTAGTTTGCGAACGCAGAATATTTTTATAATTATCACTGACGAGCTTACCTTCCCGGTACAGTTCATCACTCAAATCTGTATGCGTATTGACATAAGCTGCTACCGTTTTACCGCTCAGGGTTTTAGGATAAGCGGCCATATCATAAACTGTCGGCGATGCGGCAATGATCTTTTTATTGAAAGCCTCAACGCCCGCCGCATTTAGCACTACTTTATCACCGTCGGCATTATGTTCCGTCCAGTAGGCCGGGCTGATAAATTTTTCATAAGCAGTAATACCTGCTGCCTCCACAGGTCCTTTAGGCATCAGCAATATCATCAGCGTCATACACAAAAATAAAATTTTTTTAATCACAAAAACTACCTCCTAAACCAATCTTCACAAATATTATTGCCGACAAGACCGGTATATTTGCCGGCATTCTCCGCGGCCTCAGCCTGTTTGCTGAAGCTGACGGCTTTAAGTGTCTTATTTAATTCGATAATTATTAAATTCTGTACCGAGGGTAAAAATCCTGCCCCAAACACAGAAAAACTACCGTAGTTTTATAATAAAACTACGGTAGCAGCAAGCATTAAAAAACTTCGTAAATGCCGTCCTGACGTTTTTTCTCTGCAGTTTTGGAAATATACGAACCAAAAATAACAGGGTAACCTTTACGTTCTACGATCGTCTTGATGTAGTCTCTATGTGGACAAGGAGGACGGTGATAATTGTCTGATACGACGCACGATGCTAAATGTACCACAACATCCCTGCGATCATCACCCCAGCGTTTAAGTTTACGATTCAAATCTTCTATTTTCCCGGCTACACCAGCACCACAGCAGCCGCCGCAGGTAATCGTCATATATTTGGTATCGGCATCATAACCGGTAAATCTGCCGCTGCGCTCATAAAACGATTTCATGCAGGCATAACCAACGCATTTTTTCTGCACGATGTCACACTGAATTATCACTACTAATTTCGCCATTATTTTACAAGGCCGTATTCTTGGAGAACGGCGACCATTTTTGCTTTATTTTCCGGTTCCATCGGGGTCAGCGGCAGACGCGGCTGACCTGCATCAATGCCAGTAACGAGCGTTACCGCAGCTTTTACCGGGATAGGATTGGTTTCGATAAACATAGCGTTTGCCAACGGCACCATTCTGGCATTCAATTTTGCAGCTTCGCGTACGCGGCCGTCTTCATAAGCCTGCATAACGTCCTGCAAGATACCGCCGCCAATATTGCTGAGCACAGAAATAAGCCCGGTCGCGCCGACAGACATAAACGGAAGAATCAGTCCGTCGTCACCGCTGTAGATCGTAAACTCTTCCGGCAGAACCGAATAAAGCTCGGCAACCTGAGCAACATTGCCTGCAGCTTCTTTGATCGCAACAATATTCTCAAAATCAGCAGCCAGACGTGCTACTATTGCCGGAGAGATATTGGAAGCTGTACGTCCCGGAACATTATAAACAATGATAGGCAATCCTGTACTTTGCGCTACAGCTGCAAAATGCTGGTAAAACCCTTCCTGTGTAGGCTTGTTGTAATACGGACCAACTATCAAAGCTCCATCAACACCCATTGCCTCGGCCATTTTCGTCATTTTGACAGAATCAGCAGTGTTATTAGAACCTGTACCGGCAATAACAGGCACGCGTTTATTGATACGATTAACAACTACGCGGAACAATTCCAGTTTTTCCTCCGCACTCATAGTAGCAGCCTCGCCGGTAGAGCCTGCTACGACCAAGCCGTCAGAGCCATTATTGATAAGCCATTCAGCCAGATCAGCCGCCTTTTCATAATTGACGCTGCCATCAGCATTAAAAGGAGTGACCATAGCGGTCAAAAGTCTGCCAAAATAAGGATTTTTCATTGCTTACACCTCGCTTATAATTTAAACGCTTTATGAAGCGCCGTCACAGCATCGATCAGATGTTCCTGTTTGATTATCGCAGAGATAGTCGTATCAGAATCCACAGTCTGCAGGATGCTTATTTTGCAGCCGGTAAGCGCTGCAACAAAATTAGCCATAACACCGGGGACGCCGCGCATCGCCGAACCGACAACCGAAACCTTGGCACAATCCTCGGTTAAAGTATATTCAAAATCTGTACCGTTTAAAACTTTATTTGTATGTTCCACATCATCGGCAAAAACCGCAAACATAGCATTGCTCTCGGATAAATTCAAACAGCCAACGCTGATACCGGCATCTGCCAGATCCTCAAACAGCTTGCGGCCGCTGGCGATATCCTCAGGATTGAGCGTGACCCGGAACTGAGCCAGATCAGTCAGATGAGTTACACCGCTGGCCAGCCTGCGCTCATTGATAGAAGTATCCTCTTCCGTTTCTGCACAATCATTTGTAATGAGTGTGCCGGGAGCATCGCTGAACGTAGATTTTACGATCAGCGGTATATTTTTCTTCATTGCGATCTCTACTGCGCGCGGATGGATAACCTTTGCACCCTGATGCGCCATTTGACAAACTTCGCCGTAGGAGATCTGCTTCAGTATAGAAGCCTCTTTGACTAAATTCGGATCTGCTGTCATAATACCTTCGACATCAGTATAAATCTCGACACATTCAGCATGCAAAGCGGCGCCTATTGCAGCAGCCGTAGTATCACTGCCGCCGCGGCCCAAAGTAGTAAACTTGCCGTTATTTTCCGTCATGCCCTGAAAGCCACAGACAATAGGAATAACGCCTGATTCCAATAAATGATGCAAATTGCTGACATTGATATTTTTGATCCGTGCCGCACCAAACTGAGAATCCGTAATAATTCCGGCCTGACCGCCCGTAAGCGCCATAGCATTGATCCCGAATTTCTGCAGCGTAGCTGCCATAACGCAGGCTGCCATGATCTCGCCGCAGCACATCATCATATCCAGTTCGCGCACGTTGACTGAAAGATTCGTTTCTTTCAGTACCTTGATCAGGGTATCGGTAGCGTAAGGTTCTCCTTTGCGTCCCATCGCAGAAACAACTACAACCGGGGCAAAACCGCTGCGTACGGCTTTCTGCACCTTATCCTTAACAGCGATGCGCGCTTCCTGTGAAGCAACGGAAGTACCGCCGAACTTTTGCACTAAAATTTTCATGAACTGTGTCGCTCTCCTATCTTAGATCCAGCCGTTTTTGATCATCGTTTCGGCGATCTGTAAAGTATTCAGCGCAGCGCCTTTACGGATCTGATCGCCGACGACCCACATATTATAAGACTTCTCACAGGATTCGTCCCTGCGCAGGCGTCCTACATAAACATCGTCTTTTTCGGAAGTATATAACGGCATCGGATATTCCTGCTTAGAAGGATCATCCTGAACAGTAACGCCCGGGAATTTTGCCAGCGCTTCGCGCATAGCCCCCAGATCGACTTCTTTTTCCAGCTCGATATTTACAGACTCGGAATGACTGCGGTAAACAGGTACTCGGATCGTAGTAGCAGTGATCCGCATTTCATAATCCTCCATGATTTTTTTCGTTTCATTGACCATCTTCATTTCTTCCTTAGTATAAAGATTATCGCAGAAAACATCTATTTGAGGAATCAGATTAAAAGCAATAGGATAATGCTTCTCAGCACTGGCGGAAGGGAGGATATTCGCAGTCATTTCCCTACCCTCACTGTACTCCCGCACCTGAGCGTCAAGCTCGTCGATACCTTCTTTGCCGGCACCGGAAACAGCCTGATAAGTAGACACGATGACACGCTTTATTTTTGCCAGATCATAAATAGGTTTTAAAGCCATAACCATAATAATAGTAGAACAGTTTGGGTTGGCGATAATACCTTTATGCTTCAAAATAGCCTGCGGATTGACCTCCGGCACTACCAACGGCACCTCAGGGTCCATACGAAAAGCACTGGAATTATCAATGACCACCGCGCCGGCTTTCACCGCATGCGGAGCGAAATCTTTAGAAATGGAACCGCCTGCAAACAAAGCGATATCTATACCTTTAAAAGAATCAAAAGTAGCTTCTTCAACAGTGTAAGTTTTACCCATAAAAGCTATTTCTTTACCGGCGCTGCGTTTAGAAGCCAGCAGGCGTAATTCGGCAAACGGAAAGTTTCTTTCCTCGATAAGTTTCAAAAACTCGGCTCCTACCGCTCCGGTAGCGCCTAAAATAGCCACATTATATTTTTTCATCTGCTTCCCCTCCATAAATTTTATTATAACAGCTTATCCAAGCCATAAGTCAAACCAACTTTATCCATCATCTTGCGGCAGCCAAGCATCACACCGGGCATATAACATTCACGGTTGACCGGTTCGTTGCTGATGCGGAGAGTTTCGCCCTGACTTCCGAAAATGACCTCCTGAGAAGCCACATATCCGGGTAAACGCACGCTGTGGATCTTCATACCTTTATAATCAGCGCCGCGAGCACCTGCCAGCAGCTCTTTTTCTTCCGGATGTCCCTGGTGCATTTCCTGACGCACCTCAGCGATTTTCTGGGCTGTAATAACCGCAGTCCCTGAAGGAGCGTCAAGCTTTTTATCATGGTGACGTTCAATGATCTCAACATTAGGAAAATATTTTGCTGCCTCGCAGGCCAGCTTGATCATCAATATTGCCCCCAAAGCAAAATTAGGAGCGATCAGAATACCTGTATTATTAGCTTTAGCCAACTCGTCCAGCTCTGCCAGATCAGCCTCGCTGAAGCCTGTTGTACCAACGACTGCACGAACTCCTGCCGACAGCACTGTGCGCAGTGATGCCATTACTACATCAGGACGGGTAAAATCAACAACTACATCAGGCTTTACTACCATCAGTTTGGCTTTAAGATCAGTAGCTACTGCCATCTGATTACCGTTTTTGACCGGAATCATTTTATCGGCGCCGAAAGCATCGACTGCGGCAACAAGCTCCATATCCTCCTGTTCAAGAACAGTTTTCACGACCTCGCTGCCCATACGTCCCAAAGCGCCATTAACTAAAACCTTAATCATTAATTTCACACTCCTTATAAAAATCAAAAACCGTTGAGAGCAATACTCAACGGTCAACAGCATTGTTACATACAAATATAATCTGCATAGTTGAGATAGCCCTCCGCCTGTAAGGCGACAGTCCGGCGGTTTTTTACCGACGGCCCAGCATAACCGCATGGCTGCCGTTATACTTCGGCGGTTACCCTTTCCTTCGTTTCAGCGATCCCTCTCCGCGAAGTACTCTTGCTTTCCGCTCCTCTATCTAATAATATTCTATTGGATTTATTATATCTCTGCGCTATACGCTTGTCAAACAAAAACGTTAAATTTCTTTAAAATATAACATTTTTTACTTTTTTTGTAACTAAAGGCGATTTAAGGCCTCTATCACGATTTAAAATCCGGGAAACAAATTTTTTCCCAAACTCCTCAAAGCTCCTCCAATCTCCTTCAATCTCCTCAATATTCCTCATTTGCTTTAATATTACCGCTAAGGTAGGATATAGATAAGGAACTTGCGCAAGTTTCGGAAAGGGTGTCCCAAATGTACAGCAAAATAAATGTAAAACAAAGTTTCTCGGACTTCATCTTATATATTTTCCCGTCCGTAGTTACAATGGTGCTGGTATCGTTCTATTCAGCGATCGACAGCTGGTTCCTGGCACAATACGTATCAACTAACGCCATGGCCGCTATCAATATCGTCCTGCCTTACTCCAACCTTATCTGGGGTCTGGCCGTCATGTTTACCTGCGGCTCCTGTGCCCTGGTCGGCATCAAGCTGGGCGAAGGCAAACGCAGCTTAGCCAACACTTACTTCACCTCAATGTTCTGGTTCCTGACGGGATTTACGGCAATTTTTGCAATCGTCGCTTACTTTAATATGGACCGCATTATTTATTCTCTTGGTTCTACAGCGCTGCTGTTTGAAGATTGTAAAACTTACCTTAAATATATGATTTTAGGTACTCCGATCCTGGCGGTCAAGCTGTTCCTCGAATATTATATCCGTCTGGACGGCAGACCTGCCTATTCTCTGGTAATGTCTTTAACAGGCTTTATCCTCAACATCGTCTTAGACTATTATACTATCGTTGTTTTAGGCTGGGGCGTTTTCGGCGCCTCGATCTCTACGATCACCTCGATCGCCATCTCCACGCTGATGGGTCTGGTTTATTTCAAACTCTACGAAACAAACCTGAAATTTACCAAATTCCACTGGAACAAATGGTACTTTATCAAATCCAGTTTCAACGGCGCCGGCGAAATGCTCACCGAGCTTTCCTCGGGTATCGTAACGATTTTCTTTAATATCGCCATTATCAAATTTGCCGGCGAGGATGGCGTTGCGGCTATGGCCGTCAACATCAACATCTTCTACTTCCTCATCAGCATCTATCTTGGTATCGCAACAGGCGCACAGCCGGTCATCAGCTATGCCTACGGCGCGCAAAACAAAAAACGCCTGGGCGAGATCATCGATCACTGTAAAAAAGCCATTCTTTTTGGCTCCTTGGCGGTCTTCACCTTAGCCCGTTTTTACGGAGCCAACATTATCTCCTGGTACATCGGCGATAACCAGCAGGTCATTGATTTAGCAGTACACGGTTTCAGGATGTTCTCCTACTGCTTTATCTTCCTGGGCTTCAATATCTTTATCGCCGGCTTCTATACCGCGATAGGTAACGGACTGATCGCAGGCATCATCTCACTGATGCGTTCGCTGGTATTCGTGCTGGCAGCCTTATTTACCCTGCCTTCACTGATAGGCATCAACGGTATCTGGCTCTCTGTACCGTTCGCTGAGTTGGCAACAATGGCAATTTCAATAGTCTTTTATCTGCTGTTCGTCAACAGCTATTTCAAAAAACTAACTGAATAAAAATCATCAGCTCCTAATCAAGAAAAAGCTCTGCCGCTAAGGCAGAGCTTTTTTTGACCGCACGAATTATACAGGTACCAAGTAAGTCAGTATAACTATGATTTCTTTTATAAATACAGAGATAAAAAACACAGACCTTAAGGCCTGTGTAAAAATAATACTTTATACATATTTTGATTATTTAAGTAATTCCGGATGCTCTTTTAAATAATATTGTGTCAATCGGTGCGCAGCTGCTCCATATTCTCTGGCAGCCTGCTTATAGTCGCCGCTATTTGCCAAATGCGCCCCTTTATCTAAAAGCGGCCCCACACTCTCTTCCAGTTCCGTTTTTTTACGCTCATAATGTTCAAAAAAACGATTGATCACCAGTCCGTAATATTTTATTGCCTGCTCTGCTTCTCCGTTTACTTCTGCCGTTGTTGCCGCCAAAAATGCCGCCTTTACCGTTGTTGGTTCGCTGGTCTGCAGCTTAGGCCACGGCGATATCCTTACATACTGCCAGTACAGCTCCCGGATGACAGGCAGACAGCCTGCCGTCCATTGTTTGGCCTCGTTGACGCAGTGCAGTACTGCCGCCTGATCCTTGTATTTCTGCATCAGCGGATTGTTTACTTCTATCAACAGATTATATTTTTTGTCTAAGGTCAAAAAATCTCCGTCCAGTACCAGATTCAGCGCATCCTGTTCTAACAGCACCAGTTCTTCCGTTCGTTCCTGATAACAGCTGACTACCCTCTGCGTTATCTGCTTTCGTCTCCAGACCGGCAAATTAAAAACCAGCAGCCCGGCACAGTAGTTACGCCCGCTTTTCAGCTTTAGCCTGTCCGCATTGCGTTTGCTGTCCGGCCCTGCCACTGCTCCCGCCGGATGTCCTTCAAGGTCAACGCTGAACAGTTCATCCAGAGGCTGACAGCAAATCACATCCACATCCATGTACACCAGCCGCTCCAGCTTTGTGTTTATAACAGACGGAAGCAGGATCCTCAGCAGTACCGCTCTGTGCAGGCGCTGCGGCGCTGCTTTGCTTATGGGATTCAGTAAGTTCAGCTGACTGCTCAGATCGTAAAGCTTTATTTTTACATTACGATGCTGCCTGGCGAAAGCTGCCAGACGTTTCTGATCATCTGCTTCTATACCGTCGCAGGCAAAATGGAAGCACAGACGCTGCCTGGGGTGCAGTTCTGTCAGGTTCGTCATCAGTATTCCGGCATACTTTACATAGTTGGCGTCTACACCAAAGCCAAAATGGTATACTTTTTCGGACATCTTCACCCTCCGTCTGCTTTTTGCCAAACTGCTTCAAGCTAAGCTATATAATTTGTTTGAAATGCAGCTGTTTAAAATACAGCTGCATTTTTCATCTTTTTTAGAAGCTATAGCGCAGGCCTAAATTAGCTCGCCATTTGGTTTTTACTATACTGCCCGTGGTTCTTTCTATTTCTCCGTACAGATTGGTACCTTTGCTCAGTTTGTTGTTAAAGCCGATGCCGTATTCTACCCAGGTATCACTGCCGCCTGTTGTATAGTTTCTCGTTACGTCTCCATAGCTGGCCTGGGTCGCTATATCTCCCTGGAATTCGTGGGTCAGCGACAGTTTGGCGTAGATATTTCCTGCTTCCTGCTGACGCCCCAGCGTGAAGCCTACTCACCCGATAAGGGATTTGAAGGCGTCGTTATATACTGCCGCTCCCTCTTTGCCGTTCAGGCTCATGGTATAATCACTGCTGCCGATATGGCTGTAGGTCAGTTCGGCCTGCGGCTCGATATAAAAATCATCTTTCAGGTTCTGACGGTAGCCATATTCTGTCGTGATGCTGAAACCGTTGCTGCCATAGTCCGAATCGTAGCTGTTGCCGTTTTTATCTGTGTTGAAGTCGCTGTTGACGCGGCCGTATTTGACGATCAGGTCGGCAAAATGACCGCGATTGCCTGCGTAGCTGCCGTATAGCCCGAACATGGTCGAATTGATGTCGCCGTCGATACCGCTGCCGCTGGCGTCGCCGTCCAGATGTGATACAGCGAAACCGGTAAAGAGTCTGCCGTTTTTCAAAGTGGTCGCCTTGTCGTAGCCGCCCTGTACTGCTTTATAGGTCATATTGGTGCTTTGCCCACGGCTGACTTTGTTTTCGCCGCCGTACATTCTTACCCAGGCCCCGGCTTCATCGCTGCTGCCGCGCAAGTCGCCCATGCGGCGCAGCAGGTCGTTGTTTTCGCCGCGCCAGGCCGAGGCAATATTCATGCTGTTTGCCGCGCCTGCCTCTGCCAGAACCAGCGCGCTGCCTTTTTCACCGCTGCTGCCTTTTCCAACTTTCATTTTATCAATGATCCAGCCGCTGGAAGCATCGTCGTATTTCAGCTCCGGCGTCAGGTCTATTATGGTCAGACCTGCGTCGATCTCTGCTCCCTCGTATGTTTTGCCTGTAAAATTTGTATTATCTTTCGTCAAATTTGTTCCGTCTATCTGGGCTACTACTATTTTCTGCGATGCCAGGTCTATAGTAGCATCTGCCGATTTAATACTGGGATCGGCAACGATCTGGATATAATACTGGTCAGTGCCTGTAATACCGGCTTTGCCGTTGAGCACGATCTTATCCGACCAGCCGGCCTCGATATTACTGCCGATGCGGAAGGTAGTGCCGTTAGCGCCGCTGAAATCGTCATCAACATCATTTACGGTAAAGGTTCTGCCAGAATCTTTATTTTGGCGCGCTTCTCCGGGCTGGCTGTGGTAGATATCAATAATGCCGCTGTCTGACTTTATAGTAAATATATCATCACTTTCCGTATTGATTTTATAAGCATCTTTCCCGGTATACCAGACAGCTCCATTACTTAATTTTAAATTAGTATTCAGTTTTTTCTCAGTAAGATGCTCATCATCAATGTCCCCAGCCCAATAGGATTGCTCATTAGTGAGATTTAAATTTACCACTCTGTCTGTACCACCCTGACTAATTTCAGGATAAATATCACCTGTTATCCGTACCGTACTGTTTTCATTAGGATTGATATTCAGTGTACAACTAGCATTAGTACCACGATTATCTTGAATATATATTGCATACTGGCCCGCTGCGGCTTTTAAAGTAAGGTCATTATTAAAATTCAGCGTTCCATCGAACACTTTAGTCCCATCGATAAACAAGGCACTAGCCGTCGATGTTTCTATATTAACAGCCCCGTTAAAATCTACTGTGCCGACATCTGCACCATATTGAGCCTTGGGATCAGAGGTTGTAATAAACAGCCCTGCATTTTGGCCGGCGTTAAATTGATCAGCGCTGATATTATAAGCCGTGTCAATAGTCTTCTTATTATATACATCTGCTTCCTGAACCGCCGCTGCCTCGGCATTGCCGGTGGCAAACAAGCCTCCTGCGCATAATACAGACATGGCTGCCAGACTGTGCAGCACCTGCCTGCCTAATTTACCTGTTTTCTTCATCATCATTCCTTCTTTCCTCCATAATATTTACCATGCTTTTACACGCCGCGCTGCCGTCTGCATTAAGATACTGCAGAAATAGCCTGGCTTTCCCGCATTCCAAATACTTTTACATTGTAGCCAATATTTATAGTTTTATTTAATAATTAATCATCTCCTTATTGTGTTTATTCAATTTTAATAAATAAATGATTCGCAAAAGCAATATTCAGCATTATTATAGCACACGAGTACCCCCCCGCAAGACATTTAGGGTTTATCTGCGCAAAACTTTTACAGGTCTTGGGGCGCATTACGCCAGAAACTGTAAAACTATCGGCGTCTGCGCTGTTTTATGTTGTATTTATTACAATATTTCTACGTACATTGTATATCTGATAAATCCTCTGTAAGAAATTATAAAAACAAAAAAACACAGACCCAAAGGTCTGTGTCAAAAAAGTCGCTATCATTTTTAGTAATTATTATTTTTTTCGCTTAGGACTTGGTACTGCCAAACCCACCGCCGCGAACAGCTTTGTCAATATCGGCATCTCCGTCTGCTACAAGATATTTGTAAAAGATACCTTGGGCCACACGCTCATTTTTGGCAAGCGCTACAGGTTCAGTCCCCAGATTCAGCAACGCCAGCATGATATGGCCTTCGTTATCTGCGTTATTATAATAGTCGGCATCAATGATGCCCTGATTATTAACAAGAGAAATATGTTTTTTTACGGCGATGCTGGAACGGATATGCACGCCCAAATATTCGTCATCCTGCATATAAGCCTTGATACCAGTCGGTACCAGCTGCAATTTTCCTGGTAGCAGTTCTATATCTTCCGGCAGACAGATATCATAGCCTGCAGATTTTTGTGTTTTACGCTCTGGCATCGGAAACTCGACCGCCGCATATTTAGTGATTTTTTCAAAACCTCTTACTTTCATAGTACACCTCGCTTATAAAAAATCCCGCCGAAGGAATCAGCGGGATCTTAAATTTCTTGCTTATTTTTCCAAACCGTTAGCCAAAACAGCTTTGCGGGAAAGGTTGATGCGGCCTTTTTGGTCGATCTCGGTTACTTTGACAACGATTTCATCGCCAACAGAAACCACATCTTCAACCTTGCCTACACGTTCGGTAGACAGTTGGGAAATATGGACCAGACCCTCTTTACCCGGCAGGATCTCGACAAAAGCGCCGAAATTCATCAGGCGGGTAACTTTACCGGTATAAACCTTGCCAACTTCAGCATCAGCAACGATACCGTGGATCATATCAATAGCTTTAGCAGCAGACTCGCTGTTTACTGCGGCGATGAAAACTTTGCCGCTGTCGTCAATATCGATTTTAGCACCAGTTTCTTCAACGATCTTTTTGATCATTTTGCCGCCGGGGCCGATTACTTTGCTGATTTTTTCAGGATCTACGCTGATCGTAGTAATTTTCGGAGCATATTGAGACAGCTCTTTGCGCGGTTCGGAAATGCATTCCATCATGATACCCATGATATGGTCGCGACCACGTTTAGCCTGTGCCAAAGCCTGAGTGAAGATATCTTTATTGATACCGTCGATTTTGATATCCATCTGGATCGCGGTGATACCTTTATCAGTACCGGCAACTTTAAAGTCCATATCGCCCAAAGCATCTTCCAGACCCTGAATATCGGTGAGGATAGTGAAATATTCGCCGTCCTTGACCAGACCCATGGCTACGCCTGCTACAGGTGCTTTAATAGGTACGCCTGCATCCATCAAAGAAAGGGTGCTGGCGCAGACACTGCCCATAGATGAAGAACCGTTGGATTCCAGAGTTTCGGAAACCAGACGGATAGCATATGGAAATTCATCTTCGGAAGGAATTACCGGCAGTAAAGCGCGTTCTGCCAAAGCGCCGTGACCAATCTCACGCCGTCCGGGGCTGCGCATGGGTTTGGTTTCACCAACGCTGTACGGCGGGAAATTATAATGATGAATATAACGTTTAGTATCTTCTACTCCCAAACCGTCAAGAATCTGTGCTTCACGCAGCGGAGCGAGTGCCAGAACGTTGAGAATCTGAGTTTGACCGCGGGTAAAGAGCGCACTGCCATGCGGACGTGCAAGCAGGCCTACTTCGCAGGTAACAGGACGTACTTCATCCAGCTGACGTCCGTCAGGACGGATTTTATCAACAGAAATAGTACGGCGAACGATCTTTTTCACCAGTTTTTGCGTGATGTAAGCTACGTCTTTTGCATTATCAGGATATTTTTCAATGAAAACTTCTGCGATTTCAGCTTTTACCTTCGCAACGTTTTCTTCACGCTCTAATTTATTAGCGTCCATCAAAGCTTCTTTCAGTTTATCTGCGCCATAGGTCTCGATCTCGGCAGCTATTTCAGCAGGAGGTTCATAAACAGGAACTTCCATTTTAGGTTTACCGACTTCAGCCATGATTTTTTCCTGGAAGGCTACCAGCTCTTTAATAACGCCGTGAGCAAACCAGATAGCATCAAGCATCGTTTCTTCAGAAACTTCTTTCGCACCGGCCTCAACCATCAAAATAGCATCTTTAGTACCTGCAACAGCCAGATTCAGCAGGCTGACCTTAGCTTGTTCCACAGTAGGATTGATAATGAATTCACCATCTACAAGACCAACGCGTACACCTGCGATCGGGCCTTCGAAGGGGATATCGGAAATAGATAAAGCGCAGGAAGCGCCGATCATTGCCGGCATATCCGGAGCATTGTCAGGATCAACAGATACAGCAGTAGCTACAATCTGCACATCATTATGATACCCGTCAGGGAACATCGGACGTATCGGACGGTCGATCAGACGGCTGGTCAAAATGGCCTGTTCGCCGGGACGACCTTCACGTTTGATAAAGCCGCCGGGGATTTTACCGACAGCGTACATTTTTTCTTCAAAATCTACAGTCAACGGAAAGAAGTCTACTCCTTCCCTGGGTGTTTTTGTACCAGTTACCGCAACAACTACTGCGGTATCGCCATAACGAACCAATACGGCTCCATTTGCCTGCTTAGCGATCTTACCGATTTCCATGGTAAGCATTCTGCCGCCAAGCTCCATACTGTAAGTATGCATTCTTCTGCCTCCTCTAAGTTTTCACAATTTAGGTTACCTGATTGTATTCGCCATAAATTGCGTTTCTCCTTTTACTTTTTTTAATTTTCTTAAAAAATCTTTACTGTAAATCCCTGCTTTTTCTGCAGACAAAACTATATAGAAAATCACAGGCTCTAAGCCTGCGCTTTTAAGCTGTTTGCCTCAGATCATCTTCCCCGCTAATATTTCTCGATAATCCTGATAGTTTTCTTCCAGCAGTCTGGGAGTATCCAGGCCATAAGGGCATTTTGCCTTACATTTACCGCAGTGCAGGCAGTCTTCGATCTTTTTCATCATAGCCTGTGCCTTGTCAGTAAGCTGCGCTGCCTGCGGAGCTCTCCTGATCATCAGTGACATTCTGGCACAGGAATTGATCTCTATTCCCACCGGACAAGGCATACAATAGCCGCAGCCACGGCAGAAACTGCCAATCAGTTCCTGCCGGTCTTTATCGATTACTGCCTGCAGCTCTGCGGTCAGAACCGGTGGACAGTCGATATAGTTCAAAAATTCATCCAGTTCATTTTCACGCTGCACGCCCCAAATAGGCAGTACATGACCAAACTGTGCCAAATAAGCATAAGCAGCTGCAGAATTATTTATCAGCCCTCCCGCCAGTGCCTTCATGGCAATAAAGCCCATTCCATGAGCAGCACATGCACGGACAAGCTCCAGTTCTTTCTCAGTCGTCAGATAACTGAAAGGAAACTGCAGCGTTGAATACAAGTCAGATTCTATAGCCTCGCCGGCTACTGCCAAACGATGGTTGGTAATGCCGATGAAACGGATCTTTCCCTGTTCCCTGGCCTGTTGCATAGCTTCATACAAGCCGCTGCCGTCACCCGGTTTAGGGCAAAAGGCAGGATTATGAAATTGATAAATATCTATATAATCAGTTTGTAGCAGGCGCAGACTGGTTTCCAGGTCATTCCAGAATCCTTCTGCTGTAACAGACGGTGTTTTAGTCGCAATAAATACCTGCTCGCGGATACCCTTTAGCGCGACTCCAAGCTTTGCTTCACTGTCCGTATAACTACGGGCCGTATCAAAAAAATTTATACCTCGTTCAAACGCTCTGCGCACCAATTTTACTGCGTCGTCCTGCGGTATCCTCTGGATCGGCAGTGCGCCAAAACCGTTTTTATTGACAGTTATCCCTGTTTTGCCCAGGCTAACTTCAGTCATCGTAACGCCCCATTTCTCACTTGATTTCTACTACAAATATAGCATAGAAATAAATAAAAGTCGAACAAAGCGCCGCAGCTCTATGTTCGACTTCATTTTTAGATATGCTGAGTTTTAGTAAAAATATTTTTATTAGCTTCGATGCTTTGGCTGCTGCCCACAACACACAAATACTTCTCACTTAGTGTATCCCTGATCAGCGGCGCCAGCTTCTGCAGGTCGGCATTCGTCAAATCTATGATCTCACTGCGCATTTGCTGCCGCATTGCCGTATCTACCTGTTTTAGATGATAAACTCCAGCCTGCTCCAAACGCATGGAGTTGGTCAGTGGCGTATCCAGACCGCTGATCGTGCCGATGATGTATTTTGTCAGCTCACGTTCCGAGAGCTCCAGTTTTTCGAGCCAGGACGGCATATCATAATATGCCTGCAGCGATTCTTTCAGCTTCGGATCACGGTAGGAAGCAAAAAACATGGTCCCGTTACGGTCAAAACGCGCCGTTGCACCGTAAGCGCCGCCCTGTACCCTGATTTTAGTCCACAGATATTCGTAACGCAGGATAGTTTCCAGTACCTTCATTGCGCCGTGGAACTGATAGCCAAATTTGTGAAAATCACCGCCGGCAGCAACATATTGTACCTTGCCGGGTGTCATGATCCCTTCATTTTCTCCCGGAGACTCTAAAAACTGCGGTGCTTTACCGGCAACAGCTGACTGCGGCAGTAAAGCTGCAAAATTCAAAGCCTGCTCTAAAACCAGCATCCTTTCGCTTTCTTCACAGGAATAAGCCAGAAGATATTTGCTGCTTTCAAAGAAAATACCCAACAGCTGCCTTAATTTTGCTAAGGTATCCTCTGCCCTGCCGGAAAAGTCGGCTGACAGCTCTTTTAAAAATTCGTAATAGCTGAATTGATCCTGTTCATTGACTCTGGCTGCCGTTGAAAAATATGAAGCCAGACGGGTACAGGCTACAGTCTGCCCCCGAGAGAAGAAGCTGCTGTCCCAATCTGTTTTTACTTCTTCTAAAATTTCCTGCAGCCGTTTGGTGTCGTCAATTTTACTGCCAAGCGCAACTGCCTGCAGAATGTCGAATAATTTATCCAGATTAGCTGTCAGCGCTTTAGCCTGAACAGTGAACTTGATCGTATAATCGTTAGCGTCGTCGGCAGCTGAGTAAGCGTGCATCTGGAAAGAAACACCGCCGGTATATTTGTTAGAGGCCGTGGCCAGTTCCTGATAGGTATACTTGTCGGTATTAAATTTTCCAAGCACATCACTGAGCAGATAACAGTAAGGCAACAGGTCTTTATCAATACCTGTCAGATCAAAATACCAGTTCAGATAAGCTATTTTATTGGTAAAAGCCGGTACATATAAAATATCGTTTGTTCCCAGCTGTTTCAAAACAGTTTCTGTAACTTCTACTTCACGTCTGATATCGCTGCGTTCCAACAGCGGGATCGTTTCCAACGCCTCGGCAGTATCAGCTGCAGCCTGGCGTTTATGCAGTTCGCTGCACAGTTCGATATTTTGGGCGATTGTTTCAGTATCCATCGACGCTTTGAGCGCAGACATTTTTTCTGCCAGTACTTCCTGCTCCCGTTCCTCTTTCCCCTGCTCAGGATTCAGAGTCACTATAACCTTATGGGTATTGTCCAGCAGATAATTTTCAATCAGCTGCTCATAATAACGTGTTTTGATACCTTCGCGCAGCTGCTGTAAAGCCTCAGTATAGCGCAGACCTGCTAAAGGATCTCCGTCATATAGCCATGAATCCATCACACTGATACCATAAATCAAGCCTTTGGGATAAGCGCCGAAATCAGCTTCCCGCAGCTTAAATTCCAGATAATTGAGATGTGCCTCTAACAGCTCTTTATCGATGCCGTTGATCGTCAGCTGCTGCAGCGTGTGGTAAATAACACTGATAAATTTATCGCGCTGTTCCGGTTTGGAACCGGCAGCTTTAATCGAAAAAATCGGCTGGCGGTAGCTTCCAGCATAAGAGCCGCTGATGTCTTTGGCAACGCCGGATTGCAGCAACGCCAGACGCAGCGGTGCTGAATTGCCTTCCAGCAGAACACTTTCCAATACTCTTAATGCCATTGAGGTTTTAACATCACGTGCATCACCGGTAACTATATGAAGTTCGTGATAAGTTTTATCTTCGGTAGCTTCGTCAGCTCCAACAGGATAAGTGCCCAGAACTTCCTGCGTTCTTGCAAAAGCATTCTGCAGAGGTATTTCCGAGTTCACTGCGCCGGTACGTTTAAAGCCGCTCAGATATTCGTCGTTCAGATATTGCAGCGTCGTTTCGATATCCATATCGCCATACAGATAAATAAATGAATTTTCAGGGCTGTAATAAGTGGTATGGAAATGCTCGAAAGCTTCCTGAGTCAATTCTGGGATAGCATCCGGATGGCCGCCGGATTCAAAGCTGTACGGCGTGTCGGGGAACAATGCCTTCATTGCCTCATAGTCAAGTAAAGCATCAGCAGAAGAAAATACGCCCTTCATTTCATTATAGACGACCCCATTATAGCTCAAAGCGTCCGTCGGTGCCTCAATATTATAATGCCAGCCCTCCTGGCGCAGGGTATAGGGATTTTCATAAATCAGCGGATAAAAAACAGCGTCAAGATAAACATCCATCAGATTTTGAAAATCTTTGGCGTTGCGGCTGGCAACCGGATACATAGTCTTATCAGGATAAGTCATTGCGTTCAGGAAAGTATTCATCGAACCTTTGACCAGCTCTACAAATGGCTCTTTTAAGCGATACTTGCGCGAACCGCACAACACTGAATGCTCTAAAATATGCGCCACACCTGTATCATCATACGGCGGCGTCCTGAAGCTGATTGAAAAAACCTTATTATCATCATTGTTACCTAAATATAAAAGTCTCGCACCGCTGTAAGCGTGCTCCATCACATATGCTTCTGACTGGATCTCATCGATATAAGCAGCCTGCCTGATCACAAAGCCGCTGTATTGTTTATTTACGTCTAATTTCATTTTTGCCTCCGAATATTTAGCATTTGTCATTATTTTATCACAAATCGTCCACACCAACTAAAAAATCTTTGTGACAACTTGCCAAAATAAAATATTTTCTTTATAATAAACTTAGCGACGTTAGATTGATGTTTCTTTGATGTCATATTTTTTAGGAGGAGCAATTATGGATCAAACTCGTTTTACTCTGCGTATTCATCCCCTGATTATGAAAAAATTAAAAGTAATTGCTGATCACAACGGCCGTTCTGTCAACAAAGAGATCGAACAGATTTTGAAGTGGATCATCGACGATTTTGAAAATAAATGCGGTAAAATACGTACTGAAGAACTGGATCTGATCGACCACCCCGAAAAAAAAGCTAAAATCGAGCCTGTTAAAGACCGCCCGATGGATATGCTTTTTAAACTGTAAGTCCACAAACTAAAACGCGCATCTGCATTGCAGGTGCGCGTTTTAGTTTTATTATTTAAAGTAGTTGACACCGGAAACGAAGATTTTCTGATCTTTATTGCCGGTAATATTGCGGTACAGACCATCTACAAAGCGTTCACTGTGGCACATTTTACCGAAAACGCGGCCGTCGGGACTGGTAATGCCTTCAATTGCATACAACGAACCATTGGGGTTATAAGGCATTTCCATAGTGGGAACTCCCTGTGGATCTACATACTGCGTTGCGACCTGTCCGTTTTTGAACAGCTCTTTGATAACAGATTCAGGCGCATAGAAACGGCCTTCACCATGAGATACTGCTACCGCATGGATATCACCGGGTTCTACTTCGCTCAGCCATGGAGATTTATTGGAAACGATACGGGTGTCGACGATCTGCGATACATGACGGCCAATATTATTAAAGGTCAGTGTCGGAGATTCTGTTTCCAGATCTCTGATTTCGCCATAAGGCAGCAAACCTAATTTTACCAGTGCCTGGAAACCATTGCAGATGCCAAGCATTAAGCCGTCACGTTCATTCAGAAATTCAGTTACCGCTTCTTTGATCCTGGGATTACGGAACATGGTAGCGATAAACTTACCGCTGCCGTCCGGCTCGTCACCGGCACTGAACCCGCCTGGCAGCATAACGATCTGAGAATTTTTGATCATGCTGACCATCTTTTCTACTGACTCATCAATAGCCTGGGCAGTAAGATTGCGAATGATAAATACGTCTGCAACTGCACCGGCTTCTTCAAAAGCTCTGGCATTGTCATATTCGCAGTTTTGTCCCGGGAATACCGGAATAAAGACCCGCGGTTTTGCTAAGGTCACAGGAGCTGTCAGCGGCAAATCAGCTCTATATAACGGCTGATTTAATTCACCTTGAGCTTTTTCTTCGATTTTATAGGGGAAAATTTCCTGCAGCGGTTCCAGATATTCTTCCTGAGCCGCGTCAAGCCTGATAGCGGTATCGTTGATGGAGATAAACTGTTCTGCTGTCAGATGACCCAGAAGCATACAGTCCAGACCGTCAAACAACTCTTCGATACTGGTTCCGTCTGCCAGTTCCAGCACCATACCACCAGGCTGCAGCGTAAATAAACGCTCAGTATCCTGGAACGGTTTAATGAATTCAAAACCCAGCTGATTGCCAAGGCACATAGTAGTAACGGCAGCGGCAATACCGCCTTCTTTTACAGCAGCAGCGGCAAGCACCTTACCTGCCAGAACCGCTTTATGTACAGCACGCATATTTTTACGCAACACTGCAAAATCCAAAACTTCAGCATTATCGCGCGGACAGGACAGGAATACCACTTTATGACCAGCTGCTTTAAATTCTGCAGAAACAGCTTTTTCTCCATCGATAACATCAACAGCAAAAGAAACAAGTGTCGGCGGCACTGTTTTATCCATAAAAGTACCAGACATACTGTCTTTACCGCCAATAGCCGGCAAATCAAGCGCGTCTAAAGCTGTAAAAGCACCTAAAAGAGCGCTGAACGGCTGTCCCCAAACTTCAGTATTATTAAGCTTGGGGAAATATTCCTGCAAAGTCAGACGCAGTTTATCAGGGTCAGCACCCAGGCATACTGCACGCACAACAGACTCAACTACTGCATACATTGCGCCGTGGAACGGGCTCCAGCACGCAACATCAGGATGATAGCCGCAGGCCATGACCGAAGCGGCAGTAGTCGTGCCATTGAGAACCGGTAATCGGCAAACCATACCTTCGCTCGGCGTAAATTGTGTTTTTCCGCCGAATGGCATCAATACAGTGCCGCGGCCAATAGTGCTGTCAAAACGTTCGGAAAGACCTTTCTGACTGCAGACATTTAAACGGTTTAAATTTCCCAGCCAGGCTTGTTCCAGAGAAGCAGCTTTATTAACACATTCAGGTACTTTATCAAAAGCATTTTCGCCTTCCGCAGCTTTAACTGTGATATTAGTATGCTGCGCTACACCATTGGTATCGAGGAATGCCCGTGCCAAATCAACGATTTTTTCTCCGCGCCAGTACATAACCAGACGTGGGTTATCAGAAACCTCAGCTACAACTGTGGCTTCCAGGTTTTCTTTATCAGCATGTTTAATAAAATCATCAAGATCTTTGGCTTCAATTACGACGGCCATACGTTCCTGCGATTCAGAAATCGCCAGTTCCGTACCGTCAAGTCCTTCATATTTTTTAGGAACTTTATCAAGATTTACGACCAGGCCGTCAGTCAGTTCACCAATAGCAACGGAAACGCCGCCGGCACCGAAGTCATTACAGCGCTTAATCATCGACGTAACAGTAGGGTTGCGGAACAAACGCTGAATTTTACGTTCTGTAGGAGGATTACCTTTCTGGACCTCAGCACCACAGGAAAGCAGCGAATCTACAGTATGTTCTTTAGACGAACCGGTTGCGCCGCCACAGCCATCACGTCCGGTACGGCCGCCCAGTAATACGATCAGATCGCCTGCAGACGGACGTTCACGACGTACGGTATCACGTGGAGCCGCGCCAATAACCGCGCCGATTTCCATTCGTTTAGCAACAAACTTATCATGATAATATTCCTGCACATGACCGGTTGCCAAACCTATCTGATTACCATAAGAGCTGTAACCGGCAGCAGCACCGACAGTTATTTTTCTTTGAGGTAATTTACCCGGCAGAGTTGCTTCGATCGGTACGCGCGGATCAGCAGAACCGGTAACGCGCATAGCCTGATAAACATAGGAACGTCCTGAAAGAGGATCGCGTATCGCACCTCCCAAACAGGTAGCTGCACCGCCAAATGGCTCTATTTCCGTAGGATGATTATGCGTTTCATTTTTAAACATAACCAGCCATTCTTCTGTTTTTCCGTCTATTTCTACCGGAACAACGATCGAGCAGGCATTGATCTCTTCAGAAACGTCCAAATCGTCAAGTTTACCTTCCGAACGCAGTTTTTTCACACCGATAACAGCGATATCCATCAATGTTACCGGGCGCTCGGTATCCTCTCCGTAAACAGCGTCACGGGTTGCCATATACTTATCGAAAGCCGCTTGAACAGGTTTATTATACTCGCCGGCTTCAATTTCAACATCTTCTATCTGCGTCATAAAAGTCGTATGACGGCAGTGATCGGACCAATAAGTATCAAGTACTTTTATTTCGGTAATAGTAGGTTCACGGTGTTCTTCATTAAAATATTTCTGACACCACATCATATCTTCCAGGCTCATTGCCAGTCCCATTTCCTGGCGCAGCGCTTCCATTTCATCGCTGTTCTTGGTCAAAAAACCGGCAACCGACTTAATCCTGGCAGGTTCTTCACAGGTCGCGATCAAAGTAGCAGGTTTCTCCCACTCTGCTTCTCTGGCTTCAACAGGATTGATACAGTAGCTTTTGATTTTAGCGAGTTCTGCTTCGGTCAAATTTCCTTCTAAAATATAAATTTTAGCAGAAGCTACCATCGGACGTTCTTTTTGCGTAATCAGCTGAATAGCCTGTTCGGCAAAATCCTCCCTTTGGTCATATTGTCCGGGAAGATATTCCACGGCAAAAGCACAGCAGCCTGCAGGCACTTCAAAAATTTCGTCTGTAACAGTATCTACCGGAGGTTCCGACAACACTATTTTTCTTGCAGCAGCAAATTCTTCATCACTGACGCCCATCACGTCATAACGATTTAAGATTCTGATGCCTGTCAGATTTTTCATGCCTAAGTTATTGCGCAGATCGGATAATAATCCATGTGCTTCAACAGCAAAAGCATCTTTCTTTTCCACAAAAATACGTCTGATTGTACTCATAAACTCAGCCTCCAAAATAAGATGCGGTTAAAAATACTCGTTAATATAATTATGACACTTGGGGAACAGCCTGTCTAACAATGAAGCCGCTTCCTGATTATGTATCTTCAGCCTGTTTTCAGCAGCCAGTTCCTGTACGGAAAACTGACCAAAATATAACTGTGTAAAGGCTGCTACATCCATTTCAATATCCTGCATATCCACTGTACTCTTAATATTGATCTGACTGGCATTTATTTCCAGTTTCAATAAGCCGTTATTAAGAGGCAGTGTTTTATCATTTATCAGCAAAGACAATGTTCCCTGTACATCTGCAGCTATGTCAGTCAGCTGTAAAAGTGCCTGACGCACATTAATGCAGCGTGCCATCATAAACGGCTGCAAACTACCAGCATATTTCTGATCCTGTAAATGCAGGTATGTTTTATCCCAGACTTCTGCCAGCCAGCTGAATTTTTCAGCTTCAGTAACATGCTGTCTGGCAAACTGCAGCAGAGAATCACGCGCCGCTGTTTCTTCTGCCATAAGCTCCTGCACAGCAAATGTTTTATCATCAATGCTGTAAAACATATAGCCAGCAATTTTTTCGCCGCGTTTAACAAGCACTGCTTTAATCTGTTCACCCTGATGAACTGCCAGTAAATGCAGCCAGTTTTTTAAATCACGTTTTACTACGCCGTGATAAGCTGCAGTCACGGTATCATAGACCTTTTGGAAAACTTCGGCATTCTCCAGTCCTGTTCGGTGCAGTGTCATATCAGAAACTTTATCGCCTTTGGGCAATGCGGCCAAAGGCATCTCGTAACGATGCCTGTAATAACAGTAATCAAACTGATATGGGCGGTAAATACCGGCACTGATCGGCATTAATAAAACAAATGCCTGACCCTGAGCCCGTAAAACCGAAAAAGCAGTTTCCAGAAGCGGAGCAAATAAATGTCTGCCCCTGTATTCCGGCGCTGTTGCAACACCGACAATATAAGGCAATTTCAAATCCCTTCCACGCAAATTGATAGTATAAGGGTTCAAATGCAGCATATTCATTAAATTGCCGGATTTTTCATCAAAGCCGCCAAGCACCATATTTTCTTTTAAACAGTATTCATTAAAATACCACTTAAAAAAAGGAGTATCGTTTTTTTCAAAGCAATAATCCCATAATTCCATTATTTTAGGTAAAGTTTCGTCATTAATAATACGAAAATCCATATTTACACCTATTTAAAAACAGACGAATATTTTTTGATCATAAATTCAGGATGATATGATTCCTTAGCAGTACGCAGCCCTTCATGCCCCATATCTTCTTCTCTGTTTAAATAAACTATATCCCCCCATGCGTGTTCGGCAAATTCTTTATTGATTGCCGCATAAATACCGCGGATATCAGGATTTGCTTTTTCTACATGCAGAACGGCCGTATCGTCATTGATTTTTTTACCGAAGCTGAACGCTTCAATTTTTCCGTTGACACGGATAGCGCCGCCGCGCAAACCAAGTGCTTCAAAATTATCGATCGCTTCATGGATAGCACATTGCTCACAGCGCAGGCTCTCGTCTTCGCCAACACGTTTTTCGCACCATTCATCACCAAAAGCCTTGCACTCTTCGTAATTCTCTTGTCCGATAGGTTCGTAAACATAATCGGGATATTCTTTTTTAAACGCATTGTAATGATTTTTTTTACCATGATATTTACGCCCAGACAAACTAGCCAGTTTTTCACGCAAATAAACATAATCCCAATTATCACGATCTTCAATAAATTCCATCTCTGGAAAAGCTTTTTCCAGCCGCTCTTTGCCATCGTCATAAATACCATGAATCTCAAAAGGCTTGCCTTCATGATATTCTTTAATTTCTGCAAACAATTTAGGCAGATCTTCATCTTTACCGCCAAAAGGCTGCAAAAAGAAATCCACTTCGTTGCGTTTCACCTTGATCACCAGAAAGTCATGTACTACTGTCCAGTAAATGCCATAACAGTCCTGCCATACAAATAAATTTGTAAACGCACATTCAGAACCCCGTTGGTCAGGACGTGATAAATAACTTTCGAACAAAGGCCTGTCAGCCAATGTTATTTTTTTTAGTTCTAAAATAAAAAGGACCTCCTTAAGATACACAACTTTCCTATTCTGATATTATACCATAAAACTGTCTATTTACTAAAGAAAAAACCAATTGCCTAAGCAATTGGTTTTTTAACTTCATTAATTATTAGCCTTTGCGAGCATTGAAGCATTCGCGGCAGTATACCGGACGATCCATGGAAGGACGGAACGGTACTTCGGTGTCTTGACCGCATTCTGCGCAAGTAGCATGGAACATTTCGCGAGCCGGGCGCTCGTTGTTGATGCCCATACGTTGTTTGCGAGCTTGACGGCAACCAGGGCAACGGCCGGGTTCATTTGTGAAGCCTTTTTCTTCGTAGAATTCTTGCTCGGAAGCAGAGAATACGAATTCGGTGCCGCATTCACGGCATACTAAGGTTTTGTCTTCTTTCATTGGTTAATCACTCCTTACATTAAACATACCCCATAAGGACTTATAGATGTTACCACTGCTTCCTCATGTTGCGTATGTAGCATGGAAGAAGTTCGGAACCCTACCCGGACCACTGAGATATACTATAAGCAGTATATCTAAAAAAAAGATAAAAGTCAACAAGAAATGTACATTTTAAAATTTATAATTATTTAGGATATTTTATTCCGTCGGAGTTTACATTATCATTTAAATAATGTGTATCATTTACATACTCAATTGTAAAGCGGTCCTGCCATTTACCAATACAGGTTGTGCTGGCATTATGTACGCCAAACACCCACAGTTTATTGATATCAAGCCCCAGTAAAAGGCAAAGCTGTACTCTTATAACGCCGCCATGAGAAACAATTGCTATATTTTTATCGCTGTTATTTTTAAAAAGGTCTTCACAGACAGAACGAACCCGCAATGCAACATCGTCGAATGATTCCCCGCCTGGCATTCTGCACTGTGCCGGCTGTTTAAAAAACAACTCTAACTGATCACTCCATTTTGCTTTGATCTCATCATAGCTCAAACCTTCCCATTCGCCAAAACAAACTTCCTTCAGTTCATCTAAAGGCTGAACAGTAAGTCCATGAGCTTCAGCCAAAGGTGCTGCAGTCTGTCTGGCTCGCTGCATGGAGCTTGAATAAATTTCGTCCAATACAATATTTTCATAATGCTGTCCTAATGCTGCAGCCTGACACAGACCCTTGCTGTTAAGAGGATTATCTATGTGCCCTTGAAATTGAAATGTTTTATTAGCTTCTGTTTCTCCGTGCCTTATAAGATATATCTTGCCCATATTGCCTCCTTATTATTTACCTTTTACCTGTACTGAATGCGCAAATTCTTCCACTTCAGCATGTACTCCTGCTTCAGCAAATGTTTCCATTTCATTATACGCCTTAATGCCTGCATCAAACAAGGTAAAAGCTAAAACTGCGCCTTCTCCCGCCCCACTGTTAATATCCAACTTTAGCGGTGCCGATAGCTCCAGCCGATTCAATAATTTTTCCATACCCGGTTCTGCCGACACATGCCCTGCCATACAATATTCAAGAACTACCGGAGCTAATTTGCAGGCTCCGACAGCAGCCAGGCATGTAGCGATACCATCCAGCATTACAGGTACCTTGCAGGCAGCAGCCTGTAAAACAGCACCAGTCATAGCGGTTATTACCGGATCGTTAAGCTTTTGCAGAAATTCAATTTCTTCCAGCTGTAAAAATGCTTCTGTTTGTTCTGTAAGAGTATATTTTTCCAGACTTCCCAAGGCCAGCATTTGCAGTTTATCACTGACAATATATTCTTTTGTCAGAATAGCGCCTTCTTCAAGCGCTTCCTCAAGATTACAAGATGTGACCAGCAATGGGTAAACCTCTGCTTTAGCTTCTCGTGCCAGCAAAACAACAGGCAGCTCCTCCTGCATCGCTTTAGCAACAGAATCTGTGTCAGCACTCCACAAAAACAAAGCTTTTTTAGGATATTGAACAGATTTTTTATCAGCACTGCCGATAATACCGGCGTAACGCGAAACCATAGCTTCCAGTTTTGCAAGTGAACCGACCGGTTTGATAAGATTGTCAAATCTGTTTTGTGCTTCCTCTACTTTTTGACGATCGATTGGTTTTATTTGTTCAATAATATTATTTATATCCATCTTTAAACCTTCCTTATCTTAGTAAGAATACTGCTGTCAGTAAGTAAATCACATTGCCGCATTCAGTCAGTGCACCATATGTATCACCGGTAAGTCCGCCTAACTGTGTTTTTAAATATTGCGCTATTATCAAAGTGACAGTAAAACATATTCCTGCCACCGCCAGATATTGTAAACCACAGGCCGCAATAATACCTGCGCATACTGCAAAAGCAATATACGTATAAAATGGTTTGGCATACTTGGTAAACATATGCCCTATTCCTTCTTTACGCGCATAGGGAAAATTGACAATAAAAACTACCATAAAAGTTCGTGTCGCAACGGACATCGTCAGTAAAACCCAGGTCAGTGTTTCACCGCTAAGTTCAAGATAGGCAGCTATTTTGAGCAGCAGCAAAATAATTATTGCCAATACAGCATTAGAACCAACATGGCTGTCTTTCATTATTTCCAGCATTCTCTCGCGGCTGCGGGCAGAAAAAACGCCGTCAGCAGTATCCATAAAACCATCGTACATCAACCCGCCGGTAATAATGATCTCGGCCAGCAGCAAAAGCGTTACCCGTAAAAAAAGCGGCGTTTCGATATAAAACAGGCTATAGTTTATGGCCGCCAAAAGGAATCCGATAACCAAACCTACCAGGGGAAAATACGGCACACTGCGCGAAAAATCTTCGTCACGCCAATCTGTCCGTTTTGAAAAACGCACTCGCGTCAAAAATTCCAGGCAAGTGATAAAATCACGCATGCATGCCACCACGCTTATACAGTTCTTTATAGGTATTGATCGCCATCTGTAAAATAACAATCGCCAAAGACGCTCCTGTACCTTCGCCAAGACGCATACCCGCGTCAACTATCGGCGTAAGTCGCAAAACCTCCAGCATCTTTGCATGTGATATTTCAGCAGAAAGATGTGAACAAAGCATATAATCAGCACAGGCTGGTTCAAGTCCGTATGCAAGCAAAGCAGCGGCAGTTGCATTTACACCGTCTACCATTGTAGGAATACGGCGTCTGGCGCCAGCTAAAATCATCCCCGCCAACCCGGCATGGTCATAACCGCCAACCTTACAGAGGATGTCCATGGCATCGCCCAAACGTGGTTGATTTTTAGCCAGACCATCAGCGACGACCTTTCTTTTTATCGCCATCCGTTCATCGTTGATACCAGTTCCCCTTCCTACTGTAAGCTCGGGCGGCAACCCCAGAAATGCAGAAACGATTGCTGCGGTCGATGTAGTATTCCCGATTCCCATTTCTGCTGTTACTAATAAGTTATAACCTTTATCAATACATTCATCTGCTACCTTCATACCAACTTTCAATGCTTTTTCGGCCTGCTCCACTGTCATGGCCGGTCCCTGTGTAAAATCTTCTGTACCCCAGGCAACCTTCTCCTGATGAACTTTAGGCATTGCACTCAAGTCAAAAGCCGTACCTGCATCGATCACAAAAACATCGGCACCGGCATGACGTGCCATAACGTTAGCGCCGGCAGTTTCCCTCATGTAACCGTTTATCATCTGCATAGTTACTTCCTGCGGATATGCGCTTACGCCATATTTGGCAATTCCATGATCGCCGCACATTAACAGCATTGCACTTTTGATTTTATCAGGCAATGCCGTCCCAGTCATGGCAGCATATTTTTCAACCATTTCCTCCAGCTTACCTAAACTATGCAGCGGCTTATCCATTTTAGCCCAGTTATTTTTTATTACTTCCGCAGCGTTGCTATCCAACGGTGGGATCATTATTTTTTCCATTGCTCTGCTCCTTCATCATCAAAACTAAATGCCATTTTCTTTAGATCAACAGCTTGACCGGCGACACAATAAAAGACCCTGTCACATACATCGGCAACCTGCTGGTTTATCCATCCGGCAAGATCTCTGTACTCACGTGCCATAACATTATCCGGTACGATACCACCGCCAACTTCATTAGTAACAAATACTACCAGTTTTTCTGTTTTTCTGGCGGCTTCCAGTAATTTTACAATTTCACCTTTGACAAATGTTACCTTTTCTTCAAAAGTTCCTGCAATTGCAACCTTGCCATACATCAAATTACTCATATACAAAGTAAGACAGTCAAACAAAATTGCATCCGCTTCCTTACCTGCCTCAACCATCACCTGTTCGGCAGCATAAGGTGCTTCATAATTATTCCATCTTTGGGGAGAACGACGTTCCTGATGTAGCCGAACACGTTCAGCCATCTCGTCGTCAAAGATTTCAGCCGTAGCTATATAAGCGCATTTAGATCCATAATGCAAAACAAAACGCTCTGCGAATTCACTTTTGCCGCTTCGTGCACCGCCAGTTACTAAAATCATTTCTTTACACATCCTTAAGCCTCCCTTCAAAATAAAAATACCCTCTCGAGAGAGGGCATAAATAAACAACCTATGCAAGTATCCACCTATCTCCCGTAGGTGTAAGATACCCGTAACAGGCAGGTCTCCTGGCTCAGGTTCAACATTCAGCTGCGCCTTCCCAGTTTCCCAGTGGCATATTGCAGTGAACTTCCCTTTACAGTAGCGGGACTGCGCCGGATTTACACCGGTCTTCCCTATTAAGCGCCGACCGCAATCGGCACACCTGTTGATTTTTTCCAATACTATATATTCTACATTCTTTTGCAAAGTCCTGCTGACCTGCAAAGCATTTTTTCATATTCTTCATCTAAATAATCATGGGCGTCATTAACATTCCTTACGGTAATCAATACACGGCTGCGTCCAAACCAGTAATACACCCTGATTTCATACCATTGAGCTACACCATCCGCTCCGACGAAACGACATTCGCAGCCAGAATAATCAGGAGTATTATTGTAATTTGCAGATAAAACGTCAAAATCAAGCTGAGCCGTAAATTTTTCAATATCTTCAGGATAAAGCAATTCCTGAACGATATGCTTATAATCATTTTTATAATCACCTGTATACGGAATAAAAACATTCCCTGTAGGATTAAAAGCCATTCTTGAATAGCGTCCATCTTTTAGATTCAATTCAATTGCAAAATCATACATCTGCGGGAATAAATCGCCCAAATCTCTGTATGATGGTAATTTTACAGTACGTCCGTAACCGTTGATGCTGCGACGTTCAGCATTAACTATTTCAATCTTACTTAAATTAAGCAGATTTTCAAACTGCGGCCTTCTCAACGGCTGGCAATAATAGAATCCCTGAGCTATATTGCAGGAAACACTTTTCATTATCGCAACCTGTGCCTCAGTTTCAACACCTTCACAAATCATCGTGATATCCAATTCTTTTGCAATAGCTGCCATCCCTTTGATGATTTTGATATCTTTATCATTATCACAGGCGGCAAGCATTCTTTTATCTATTTTTAAAATATCAACGCTGATATCACTTAAAATACGCAGAGACAAATACCCGGCGCCAAAATTATCAACAGCAATCTTAAATCCCTGATTTTTCAGCTCGTCAACCTGCATCCCAGCAAAATTCACATCATCAGCCAATAATCTTTCAGCAAGCTCAACTACCAAAAGCTTGTGCGGAACATTATGCTTATCGGCAGCTTCTTTTAAAGAATCAATAAAATTTTCATCTTTAAAATGTTCAAATGAAAAATTACAGGAGATTGGAAAAACCTGTAACCCCAAGGCAAGGCGTAATGCTAAGAAATGGCAGACTTCTTCAAAAACAAAATTTTCAAATTTAGATAACTGGTTATTATCTTCAAGGATAGGAATCAAAACTTCCGGAAGAATTATCCCGCGCGTAGGATGCTCCCAGCGCAGTAAAGCTTCCGCACCAACTATCTCATTAGTATAGATATTGTATTGCGGCTGAAAATAAACAGTGAACTCTTTATTATTAAGAGCACTGCAAACTTCTTCAGAAAGAGAATTATAACCAGTTGTGAATTCAAAATCATTGATTATAAAGAAACTGCGGCAGCATTTGTGAAAAACTTTTTTGTTGAGCTGAGCAACAGTTTTTACCATTGCATCTTCCAGCGAGTCTTCGACTCGACATACATAAAGATCTCCGCGCAGTTTGATGCTGACATTGCAAATACGCTTGACTTCGCTTTCTACCATATCAGATAATCCGTCAAACCAATTATTATGCGTTTCTTCATCTGTAAAAGGAACAAGGCAAAAGAACTTATCTCCGGCCTGTCTTGTTGTAAGATATCCCTTCACAACACGTCGGTTAAGCTCTGTTCCCAAAATGCGTAAAACATTATCTGCTGTCTCACGCCCATAAATATCAACGATATCATGGTAAGGGTCAATATCTAAATGTATTAGCGCCAAAAGCTCTTTTTTGCGCTGCAGCATTTCATCCGCTTTTTCTTTAAACTTATCAAATCCCAGTGTACCGCTTACTTTATCACGTACATATTTCTGCGAATACAACATTCTTTGATGTTCAGAAGACTTAAGGTAGAGAATTGCTACAAACACACCAAAAGCAATTATCGACAACAGGTAAAAATTCATAGTAATCTCCCATTATCTTTCAATATAATTATAGTAAGTATATATCTTTCGTATAAAAAATACTACATTTTTAACTACTTCAAAACATTTTTAAAGTAATTTAACCCAAAAGAAAATGACCATACAGTTCTTACCGAACCTATGGTCATTTTGTTTTAAGCTTCTACTTCTACTTCAACTCTTGATAAAATGAAACATAAATCAGAAAGTCTGTTCAAACAGATAAGAACCTGCTGATTGACTTCTTCTGTTTCAGATAAGCGGAGCAGACAGCGCTCGGCACGACGAGTAGTTGTACGCGCGATATCCAAAGCAGCTGATCCGGGGGTGCCTCCGGGGATGATAAAATGACTCAAAGGCTGGAGCATATTATCGAATTTATCGATAGTTTCTTCAAACATTTTCACATGCTCTTCTTTGATATAAGGCTCAGGCAAATTCAAGCTTGCTATATCAGCCATCAGTGACATCAGAAGCTGCTGAACTTTGTAAATCGTTTCCCTGACATCTTCGCGTCTGACTGTAGCTCTTGCCAGGCCAAGCGCCGAACTGATCTCATCAACTGTACCGTAAGCTTCAACTCTCATGCTTTGTTTTGGTACACGTTCGCCTGTATAAAGTCCGGTAGTGCCTTTGTCACCAGTTCTGGTATATACTGCTGCTTTCATTTTGTCACCATCCTTCCGGAAAATTTTAAATTAATAAATTTCTTCAGCTTTAAAGAAATTTTTGATTTCGCGTGCAGCGGATTCTTCACTGTCACTGCCATGAACGATATTTTCGCCGATAGTCAGCGCGTAATCGCCGCGGATAGAACCAGGAACAGAATCTAACGGATTAGTAGCACCCATCTGGCCACGAACCGCTTTAATTGCATTCTCACCGGAAATAACCATTGCTGCAACAGGGCCGGAAGTAATAAATTCAACCAATTCACCAAAGAAAGGTTTGCCTTCATGTTCAGCATAATGATATTTAGCTTGTTCTTCAGTGATTTTTACTAATTTTAAAGCCGAAACTTTCAAGCCGCGGCGTTCAAAACGAGCGATGATTTCACCAATCAGATTTTTTTTGACACCATCGGGTTTTACGAGTACGAGTGTTTGTTGCATTGGAATCTCTCCTATCTAGACTATTTTAATTTATACTAAATCGCAAAACGATTTTAGCCTTTTAAAAGCTGCTGATACTTTTTCTTATCCAGTTTCTCGATCATTGCTGTGATCAGCTGAACAGCACCTTGATAATCATCCATATGAATAATGGATTGATGACTATGTATATAACGGGTAGGGATACTGAATGTTAATGTCAAAACACCGGCATCGTGTAAATGTATACGACCGCCATCAGTAGCACCGCCCTCTGAAATACTGATCTGTGTTGGCAGCTTCAATTCTTCAGCAACTTCTTTTGCAAAATCACGTAATGCTGTATTGGGAATCATACCAGCATCAAAAATTGTTATAGCAATACCCTTTCCCAATTTCGCAGGAGCTACATCATCACTTACACCTGGCGTACCACCAGCCACACATGTATCAATAACGAAAGCAACGTCAGGGCTCAGCAGATTAACGCTTGTTTGAGCACCACGTAACCCGACCTCTTCCTGTACTGTTGCTACACCATATACAGTATTAGGATGCTTTGTGCCGATATTTTCCATAACGTCTGCCATGACTGCACAGCCGATACGATTATCCCAAGCTTTACCAAGCAGAGTTTTACCATCGCCCATAACTGCAAATTCAGCATATGGCGTCACTGGGCAGCCTTCGAAAACGCCTAAATTGCGTGCCATGTCTTCGTCAGCAGCGCCAATATCAATATACATATCGCGCTTGGAAACCACTTTTGTTCGTTCTTCCAGTGTCAGTATATGCGGCGGTTTACTGCCGATAACGCCAACAAGATCACCCTTGCTGCCGTGTACAGTAACGCGCTGGCTCAGCATAACCTGCTCCCACCAGCCACCTAAACAAGTAAATTTTAAAAAACCTTCTTTTGTTATATGTTTAACCATAAAACCAATTTCATCCATATGGCTGGCAAGCATAATTTTTGGCAAGTCCTTGCCTTGACCTTCATTGGTAAAAACAGCGCTGCCTAATTTATCATAAGATACCTTGGCTTTGCCCTGCAGCCGCTTTTGAAGCAAATTTTTAATTGGTGTTTCAAATCCTGAAACACCGCAGGTTTCAGAAAGCTGTTTTAACCAAGTTAATTTTTTATCCAATTATTTCGCACCTCCACTGCTGCGCATAGCTTTGGCCTGCGCGCGTAACCGTGCCACACGGTCTGCGGTGCTGGGATGTGTACTGAATAACTGCTGCATATCTTTTGCGCTAAAGGGACAAATGATAAACATATGAGCAGTATTTTCAGTAGCTCCCGGCATCGTTCTGTTTTTTGCATATGATTCTATTTTCAGCAAAGCGTCAGCCAAAGCATCCGGATTACCACTTAACTCACCACCGGATTTATCAGCCATATATTCCCTCGAACGCGAAACAGCCATCTGAATAATGCCTGCAGCCAAAGGCGCCAGTATCATCATAGCCAAACCAACAATAGCGCTGCTACTGTTATTGCGGTCTCTGTCTCCGCCACCAAAAAACATCCCCCAGTGAGAGAGCGTCGTAATAATACCTGCCATAGATGCAGCTATTGTACCGATTAAAATATCACCATGTTTGACATGACTCAATTCATGTGCCAAAACGCCTTCAATCTCATCTTTATCTAAGGCATTGGCCAAAGCGGTAGTTACTGCAACCGCAGCATGTTCAGGGTTACGGCCGGTTGCAAATGCATTCGGCACAGGGCTGTCAATAATATATACTTTAGGCATCGGCAAATTGCCTCTTTCCGCCAAACGCTGCACCATTTTATATAAAGCAGGCGCACTTTTTTCATCAACCTGTTTGGCATTATACTGTGCCAAAACCAGTTTATCGCTGTTCCAGTACGAAAATAGATTCATGGCGAGGGAGATGATAAGCATCATCATCATACCGCGGGCACCGCCGAAATAATCTCCGACCAGTACCAATAACACAGTAAGAGCCGTCATTAAAAAAGCTGTTCTCATACTTTTTTGTTCCTCCTCAAAATAAAAACTATCGAACTTTATCTATAAGACCTGCGTAAGTCTTATAGCATATTATACCAATTACTGCACTATTTTTCAATTTGCGCTTTAACGGCTGTCAACATATTTTCACTGTTTTCACGAACTTTTTTCTTTAAAATAGGATTCAACAGTCCCGCAATCATCGGAATGCCAAATTCAAAATCTACCAACAGTGAAACTTCTGTCCCTTCACTCACCGGTACAAGTTTCCATTCCCCTTCCATTTTCTTCAAATCACCCTCGGTCTGACAATAAGTGATACGCATTTCTTCCGGATAAAAGGTATCGCGTTCAGTCCAGATGATTTTACGACCATCAACATTAGATACCCAATGTGAAACAGTAGTATTTTCTCCGCGTTCTAAAATTTCTACACTCACCAGATCATGCATAAAAGAGGGGTAAGCTTCCATATTTTTTATGATTTCAAAAATAGGCTTACTATCGCCGTTGATTACAATCTTTGTTTCTACGCAAGGCATAATTCTGCTCCTTTTATAAATCTTCAATCACTTCAGCCGTACTGCTGACAGCTTCTCTAAAGATAGTCAAAACCTGATCAATAACATCTGTCGGCATGATCAGAGGCGGTTCGATACGAATAACTTTAGGATTATTTAGAGTATAAGCAATGATAACTCGTTTATCGATCATCAGCGACATCAGCATTCCACCGGCGCCTTCTTTTGTAAGCTCAATTCCGATCATCATTCCGCGGCCGCGAACCTCTGCGATTACCGAAGGATAATCCTTTTGAATTGATTCCAACCCTTTTTTAAAGTATGCCCCCGACGCAGCGCTGCGATCCAGCACATCATTTTTTTCAATGTAATTCAGCGCAGCATTGGCAGCAGCACACGCTAATTGATTACCGCCAAAAGTTGAAGTGTGTAAAAAAGGTGCTTCTATTAATCCAGCCCAGGCATCAGCCGTAGCGGTTATAGCTCCGATCGGCATCACCCCTCCACCTAACGCTTTAGCCGTAGCCATGATATCCGGAGTTATCTGCTCATGTTCAACCCCAAACCAGGTCCCGGTTCTGCCAATACCAGTCTGTACTTCGTCCGCAATCAGTAAAGTACCGTATTGGTCACATAACTCTCTTACTGCTTTAAAATAACCTTCCGGCGGAACGATAATGCCGCCTTCCCCTTGAATCGGCTCTAAAATAACGGCAGCTGTTTCTTCATCAATAGTTTCAGCAAGATCATCTATATCCCCATATTCTACATGTGTAAAATTATCCAGCAGCGGTTTAAACGGATCTCTAAACAAATCTCTGCCAGTAGCTGTCAACGAACCAAAAGTTTTTCCGTGAAACGCATTCCTTGCCGCAATAAACTTTTTCCTTTTTGTAGCCAGTCGCGCAACCTTCAGGCATCCCTCAACAGCTTCTGTACCGCTGTTAACGAAAAAACTGTATTGCAAAGCACCGGGAGTAATTAAAGCCAGTTTTTCAGCCAGGTCTGCCATAGGTCTGTTAAAAAGCACTTTACCGCTCATTGGCATTTTATGCAGTTCTGCTTCTACAGCAGCTACGACATCAGGATTGCGATGTCCTAACGCAAACATTCCGTAGCCGCCAAGACAATCAATGAATTGTTTGCCCTCGCTGTCAGTTATAGTCCACCCCTCTGCATATCTTTCAACGCTTGCCAATCCCATAAACCGAAATAATTTCGCCTGAGCAGGGTTAATATATTTTTCATATTTACTGATCGTTTCTTCAACATACATATGTATAATCCTCCGACTACTTCAATAAACTACTTACAGGAACTAATTGAATACCAGATGCATTTACCTCGTCGATAACTTTGCTCCACGCTGCGGCAGTATGCGGTCTGGCATGACAAATGGCAATAACGCTTCCATTTCTGTCCGCCATTTCTACAGCCTGCCATATTTTAGCAATAATGTCATCTTCGTCGGAACTGTTGTCCAAAAATATATTGTTACGGGCAGTAGGAACACCCATACTGCGTGCGACCTGATCACCTATAGATTTGGAGTATGTACTGCTGTCTACAAAAAACAAGCCTTGTTGTTTTAAAACTTTCAATACAGCTTTCATCGTTGCTTCATTACTTGTTGCTTTAGAACCCTGATGATTATTGACACCTTCGATACCTGGTAAACTATCTACCGCTTTCCGAGTTAATTGCTGCACCTGTTCAGCAGTCATATCAGTCAAGATTGTAATCTTACCCTCAGACATAGCTGTTCTGTCCATAGGTTCCATAGGCAAATGCAGCATCGCAGTCTGACCGCCGCCTTTTATAACATGCAAAGCGTCACTGCTGAAATCTTTATAGGGAAGAATAGCGTAACTGAAAGGTGCATTCAAATTGACCAGCTTTCTCACCGGTGCCAGATCGTAACCACAATCGTCAATAATGACAGCCAATTTTCCATGATATTTCTGAGCAGTTTTTTTGTCATCTTTCTTCGTACTTTCGTCTTCTTTGATATCTTTATCTTCTTTAGTCAGATTTAAGTTATGATAAAAGTAAACCGTATCGGTGATAAAATTCATTTTACCAGTTCCTGCTTTAGTTGAAATAGCAATTTCCATACGTACAGCTTCCCAACCATTATAAGTAGCCTCACGCTGATTGAGAACAATCATTTTCGTACCGGAAATCTTTTCGCCAAGCCAGGCTGCCGCACCTTCTAATCCAGTACTTGGCGGAACTCCAATAGCCAGCTGCCGCTTATTCCAGACAACTTCTCCACCTGTTTCTTTCATACGTTCGTGCTGATCTTCACGACCATTATCAGTTAACTGCCAGTTATCCTTCGATAATAAAATATCATCGACTGCCCTATGCGCTTCTTTGGACTCTTCCCGCAAATCAACCGAAGAAGAACCAGTCAAGCCTTTATCAAGCACATCTTTTTCTCCGTCTCTGCTCGCCGCATAATAAATGCCTCCAGCAACAGCTATAGCTAATAATACTAAAATCAAAGTCAGTACAAAACCTCCTCCTGACCCTTTTTTTCTATTAGTCCTTCTTGCCATAGTAGCCTCCTCTATGCCCGCGGATGCGCTTTTTCATAAATATCGCGCAGGCGTTTATTTGTCAAATGCGTATATATCTGTGTCGTAGAAATATCCGAATGCCCTAAAAGCTCCTGGACAGACCGCAGATCAGCACCATTGTCAAGTAAATGTGTTGCAAAGGAATGTCTCAGCATATGTGGTGTAAGCTCCTTATTTAATCCTGCCTGATGCCCATAACCGCGAATGATTTGCCAAAACCTCTGCCTTGTCATTTCATTTCCGCTCATACTTAAAAATAAATTCTTTACATTAGGATTTTTAGTATGAAGCAGTTTGGGCCTTACCACATTCAGATATTTATCCAAATATTCAACTGCTATGCCGCCAATAGGTATTAACCGCTCTTTAGAGCCTTTACCGAAAGCGATGATATACTTCATTTGCAGATTAACGCCGCTGACAGGCAAACCCAATAATTCAGAAACACGCATTCCCGTTGCATAAAGCACTTCCAGCATCGTTCTGTCACGATAGCCTTCATCCGTTCTCAAATCAGGCTGTTCCAAAAGCTTCAAAACCTCTTCCTGATTTAAAACTTTTGGCAGCTTGATACCTTTTGTTCCAGCTTCTACAACTTCCGCAGGATCAATCTCCAAATACCCTTCTGCTGTCATAAAACGATAAAAAGATTTTATAGCAGCAAGTTTTCTGGCAATCGTTGCTGCGGCTAAACCTTTATTTTTCAAACCTGTCATATAGCGAATAACCTGCTCACGCGATACAGTTGCCAAGGCGTCATTATCCTTTAATCCTAAAGCTTCTTTAAACAAACGCAAATCACGCTCATAAGCTAATCTTGTATTTGACGCTAAGCCTAATTCAACTGTCAGATATTCAAAAAACAAATTTAATTTATCGTTCATATTTCATCCTCAAAAAAGAAAAACAACGCTCAAGCGCTGTTTTTCAAAACATTATTGTTCGCGCTTCTCTGGCTGCATAATTGTAATATTAGCAGCCGGCGAAATAGTCGATATAGCGTGCTTATAAACAAGCTGTTGTTTGCCTTCATTTTCAATAATAACAGTAAAGTTATCAAAACCTCTTACCAGACCTCTGATTTGGAAACCATTCATCAGGTAAATAATGACGCCAAGGTTTTCCTTACGCACATGATTTAAAAAACTGTCCTGTAAATTCATTGCCGGCTTTGATCCACTATTATTCATAGCTTTCCCCTCCAAAATAATTTCTATCTATTGTTATAATTTTACCGCAGTTTAAACTTTTCCACAAGCGTTTGCTGCATCTCGTCAATAATCTTTTCATACACAGGCTCTTTTTCCAAATCAAACCATTTAATATACGGCATCTGACGATACCAGGTAAATTGGCGTTTAGCAAAATTACGTGTCGCCTGTTTCAATTTCTCAACTGCTGCCAATTTATCCATCTGGCCTTGTAGATACCAGACTATTTGTCTGTAACCAATGCTGCGCATCGACTGAGCATCCAATGATAGCCCACTGTCGAGTAAAGATTTAGTTTCCTCTACCAGACCCTCTGCCATCATTTTATCAACTCTGGCATTGATCCGCGCATATAAACTTTCTCGTTCCATTCGCAGACCAAAAACAACAGTTTCATAAGGCCATTCCTCCGACTTCCTATGAGCTATTTTTTCACCACTCTGTGCTGCTTCAATAGCTCTGATAATTCTTCTGCGATCATTTGTATGTAATCTTGAAGCGGCCTCCAGGTCAAGTGCCTGCAGTTTTTCATACAAGGCGCTGTTGCCGTGTTCTTCAGCAAATGCTTCCAATTCACTGCGTAGTTCACTGCATCCTTCAACAGTATTAAATTCATAATTTTCAATCAGGGACTTGATATAAAGACCGGTACCGCCAACAATTACAGGTAATTTACCTCTATTATTGATATCAGCAATTAATTTTGCCGCTTTTTCTTTAAAATCAACAACACTGAAAGCAGCATCCGGCGGCAAAATATCGATTAAATGGTGCGGTACTGCCGCCAGTTCTTCAGCAGAAGGTTTAGCTGTACCAATATCCATTCTTTGATATACAAGCATGGAATCACCGGAAATTATCTCGCCATTCAGACGTTTGGCTAAGGCTATCCCGCAATGGCTTTTGCCTGTTGCAGTAGGACCTAAAATGACTGCAACTCTCGGTTTCATGCCGTTACCTCCTTCGGATACCATATTTTACACGGCTATAACGGCCGCCCAGAATTTCTGTACAGCCTAAAGCTTCCAATAATTTTTGTCCGCGTTCTTTAACCACTACACAAGGAGCTACTCTAAGTGCCGCGTTAACAGTCGCTTCTGTTAACGGTTTCTCACAGGAAATAGGCCTCAATGGCTCCATATTTGAAGAAGCATTTATCGGTATTCGAAACATTGGGTCAAAATAAACAACATCAAAGCTGTCGGCAGGCAAAGTGTACAAATACTCATCTGCTTCCGCATATACCGTTTCTATTCTGCGCATGGCATTGTTTAAATCAACATCTTCAGCCTGATAATTCTGCAGGCCTTCGCTGACTACAAAATGTAACAACGGCGAAGCCTCAACAGCACAAACAGTCCCTGCCCGGCCTGTAATAAAACTGGCAACAACAGCATCACTTGCCAGCCCCATCGTACAATCCAGTACTCTCATTCCCGGTTTAAGAGCCAATGCAGCACTAAAATGATCGGATTCGTGCTTTTTTAAACGCTGTACCCGCAAAACTGCCATACTTGGATGAAAAAAGAAAGTTCCAGAAGCAGTATATACCTGCGGACCTTTATTTGTTGCTACTAAAAGTGCTTCTACCTGTTCTTGAGCTAGTAAAAAACCCAAAGACCCCTTACTGCCACGTTCCACATATTTTACACCAAATTTTACTGCCCATGTTTGCGCAAGCTTTTCTAAGGCAATATTTTCACTGCGTCCAACTGTTACTGCAAATTTAAACGTTTTCTGCATGTTTAAGTTCGCTTAAACATCTTATATAACTCGGCAGAATTTATTTCGACCATACACGGTCTGCCGTGAGGACAAGTAAAAGGATGCTCTGTATTGCAAAGATCAATAATCAGCTGTCGCATTTGCCGCATATTCAGCACCTCACCGGCTTTAATTGCTGCTTTGCAAGCAGTCATATGTAAAATATTCTGACGCAAATCGCTGTGATTAATCGTTCTTAATTCACTCAGCATTTGAGTAATTTCACGCACAAAGTCCTCGGCATCATCAGCCCTAATATCTGAAGGCAAGCTTGAAACGCGTAGCATAGATTCGCCTGCAGCCTCAATATCGACACCCAGGCGCAGAAATTCTTCTCGATGTTCCTCTATCAAATTTACATCCTGGGCAGTAACATCGATATATAAAGGAATCAACATCTGCTGGGCCGGAATATCATTATGGGACGCAACAAGCTTATCGTATAAAATGCGCTCATGCGCGGCATGCTGGTCAACCAAAAACAAAGAATCATCAGATTGGGCAACAATAAAAGTTCTGTCAATCTGACCCAATGGCCAGATCGTATCAACACCACTATCGGTATCAGTGAAATCGATAATATTAGAAGCAATGTTATCCTGCTTGTCAAAAACATCACGAGTTTCACTGATCGTATAAACAGGCTCCGTTTTTGGAGGTCTGTATGTGTATTCAGGCTCTTTCCAAACGCTTTGCTGTTGTGGCTTGTAAGCCGAGTAAACCTCAGCCTTTACTGTACTCATATTTGTCTCAGTTGTTTTTAAATCCGGCAACTCTGCCTCAGCCACTTTAGTTTCAGCAGCTGATATTTCAACGACTATCGGTGGTTCTGTTACTGCCACAACTGCTTCAGCAGGCTTGAATACCTGTAGTTCAGAATCATCCAATAATGTCAGGTCCTGAGGTTTAGCGCTCATAGGCCTTGTCAGTGCATCAGTCAAAGCTTTATACATCGCTTTATAAACAGTACTGTCATCGCTGAACTTAATTTCACTCTTCTGAGGATGTACGTTAACATCAATACTTTCAGTATCAACGGTAATATTCAAAACAGCAAAAGGGAAACCGCTTTTCGGAATCTGAGACTGATAGGCATGATCAATCGCCTTGGCGATCATTCTGTTAGTAATGATACGTCCGTTTACCAGCAATGTCTGCCATTGACGCGTACCTTTTAGTAAAGTAGGTTTACCAATAAAACCTCTTACCTTAACTTCGCTGTCGGCAAAATCAACGGTTAAAAGCTCCTCACTAACATTTTTACCATATAGTGCCTTAACAGTATCAACTAAATCGCCGTTACCAGGCGTACTCAAAACCTCTTTATCATTGCTGACAAGCTTAAACCGTACATCAGGGCGTGATAAAGCCAATTTTGTGATCAATTCACTGATATAACGGCTTTCAGTCTGTACAGTACGTAAAAATTTACGCCTGGCCGGAACATTAAAAAATAAATTCTCAACAATGATCGTCGTACCTGTGTGCCCGCCAGTAGCACTACATTCTGCCTGATTACCGCCTTCAATTTTTATTGAAGTAGCAAACTCCTCAGTAACTGGACGTGTCAGCAACTGGAAGTTACTGACAGAAGCAATACTCGGCAACGCTTCACCGCGAAATCCTAAAGTGTTCAAATGCAGCAGGTCTTCAGCAACTCTGATTTTGCTTGTAGCGTGCCTTAAAACTGCTAATTTTGCATTTTCTTCCGACATACCGCTGCCATTATCGACAACACGAATATATTCTGTACCACCGCCAAAAATAGTGACCTCGATGTTATCTGCACCTGCATCCAAAGAGTTTTCTACAAGCTCCTTTACTACAGAAGCAGGTTTTTCAACAACTTCACCGGCAGCGATCTGATTCGCTGTATTTTGATCTAATAACTGCACTTTTTGTTCGTTCATAATTCACCGCCTTCCCTTTTTGCTTCATCCTGCAATTTATACAAAGCATTCAAGGCTTCGATTGGCGTCATCGCCATAACATCCATTTTTAAAATCTGCTGCTGCAGACTGCTGGCAAACAATGATCCCATAGGTGCTGTTTCTTTTTCTGCCCTGGGTGTTATCTGAACGCTGCAGGCAGTTTCACAATTATCATATTCTTCCAGAATATCCTGGGCCCTGTCAATGACCTTTTTAGGCAGTCCTGCCAGCCTTGCCACATGTACGCCATAACTGCGGTCAGTACCGCCGGGCACGATTCTGCGCAAAAAGACAATATCATTACCACGTTCTTTAACTGCCACAGAATAGTTTTTTACTCCGTTCATCACGTCTTCCAATGCGATCAACTGATGATAATGTGTAGCAAATAATGTTTTTGCTTTTATTTTCTCATGAATAAACTCCATGACAGCACGTGCAATACTCATACCGTCAAAAGTACTTGTACCACGTCCAACCTCATCCAAAATAATCAAACTGTCTTTAGTTGCGTATCTGAGAATCTGTGCAACTTCATTCATTTCTACCATGAATGTACTTTGACCAGTCGCCAAATCGTCACTGGCACCTACACGGGTAAAAATCTTATCTACCGGGCAAATAGTTGCCTGACGTGCGGGAATAAAGCTGCCCATCTGTGTCATCAAGACCAGCAGAGCAACTTGGCGCATATAGGTCGATTTACCTGCCATATTCGGTCCTGTAATAATAATCATACGTTCATCATTATTATTGAGGGTTGTATTATTAGGAACGAAAATCTCACGTTCCAGCAGACGCTCTACAACAGGATGACGACCGTCATAAATCTTTATTTCACTGCGATTGTTCAATTCCGGACACACATAGTTGTATTTAAATGCTACTTCCGCCAACGATACTAAAACATCAATATTGGCCAAAGCACGAGCAGTTTCCTGCATTTGAACGATCTGAGACCTTATTTTTTCGCGCAGCTGTGTAAAAATATAATATTCAAGCTGTTCGATTTTTTCTTTAGCGCTTAAAATTTTATTCTCAAAATCTTTTAATTCCGGGACAATATACCGTTCAGCATTTACAAGTGTTTGCTTACGTACAAAATAATCCGGTACATTTGCACTTTGGCCTTTAGATACCTCGATATAATAACCAAAAACTTTATTATAACCAACCTTTAAGGTTTTGATACCAGTTTCTTCTTTAATCTTAAGTTCAAAATTCTGCATCCATGTTTTGTTATCACTGGCAATTGAATGCAGTTCATCTAACTCTAAATCAAAGCCGCTACGGATCATGCCCCCTTCACGTACGGAAAAGGGCGGCTCATCAACAATTGCTGCCAGCAAAGTAGTAAACAGCTCCTGATGCAAATGTACATCCTCGCATAACTGCTGCAAAAGTTTACTGTTACAATATCTTAGTAAGCTTTTTATTTCTGGAAGCACCGCCAGCGAAGAACGCAATGAAACCAGATCACGCGCATTAGCACTGCCAACTTCGATACGTGAAACTATACGTTCCAAATCAAAAATTGCCTTTAATTTTTCCTGCAGATTACCGCGCATCTGTACATTTGTCAGCAATTCTCCTACCGCTTCCTGCCTTGACCTTATCTGTGATAAATCAAGTAAAGGACATTCTATCCAATTCCGGAGTTTACGAGCACCCATGGAAGTAGAGGTAAAATCAAGCACATCTAATAATGTACCTCGTTTAGAACCATCACGCATATTCTTTATAAGTTCTAAATTTCTAACAGCTGTTGCATCCAAATTCATAAACTGCTCTTTAGCTATGCGTGATAAGCTGTTAATATGCGACAAATCAGCTTTAACGGTCACATGCAGATAACGCAGTAAATGTTCTACTGTATCATGTACTAAAGTATCGGCAACATCATCACTGCCAAAATGCTGCGCAAAATACTGCGGTGCACCTTCTTCTTCCTGATATACAGAAACAGCACACTCTGGAACTTTACTTTTGATCCAAACTGCTAAATTTTCCCAGTTTACAATACCGCTATACGCAACTAACTCTGCCGGTTGAATGCGAAACAATTGTTCCTGTATTGCCATTAAACGCTCTTCACCAGCAGCACTGAACCATTGGCATTCACCGGTAGAAATATCGGCAGCAGCAAGACATAATTCACTGCCATCCTCCTGCAGGAAGACTAAATATCTGTTATGCTTATCATCTAAAAGCTGTTCACTCAAAACAGTGCCCGGTGTAATGATCTTAACAACCTTACGTTCAACTATCCCTTTAGCCGCTTTAGGGTCTTCCACCTGCTCACAAATTGCGATGCGGTAACCTTTCTTGATCAGTTTGGCAATATAATTATCGACAGAATGATAAGGTACACCACACATCGGTATCTTTTCTTCCATACCGCCGGCTCGCCCGGTCAAAGTAATATTTAATTCTCTGGAGGCAGTCAGTGCATCCTCAAAAAACATTTCATAAAAATCGCCTAAACGGAAAAACAGCAATTCATCCTGATGCTGACGCTTTACTTCAAGGTACTGCTGCACCATCGGCGTATAAGCAGTTGTCATTCTACCGCCTTCCCTTTCAAAAGCCAGGTCTGCGCAGTTTCAATTTGCACCTGCACTTTATCCCCCAGCTCAAAATCACGACCTTCGACTGGCCATAAAACCAGCTTATTTGTACGCGTTCTTCCGCTCCATACTTTTTTATTATTAGTACTTGGGCCTTCAGCTAAAACTTCCAGTGTTTTGCCAACCAGAGCTTCATTACGCTGCAAGCTTGAAATATTCTGGGCTTCCATCAATAAATTCAGCCTAGCTTTTTTTATCTCTAACGGAACCTGTTCTTCCATCGCCGCAGCCGGTGTTCCAGAACGCTTGGAATAAATAAAGGTGAACGCAGCATCAAAACAAACTTCTTTTACTAAATTCAACGTATCATTAAAATCAGCTTCTGTTTCACCCGGAAAACCAACAATGATATCCGTAGTAACAGCAGCTTCAGGCACATAATGTCTGATCATGGCTACAAGCTCTAAATATTTCTCGCGAGTATAGCCGCGATTCATCGCCTTTAAAATTTTATTGCTGCCAGATTGAAACGGGATATGAAAGTTTTCGCAAATATGCTCACATTCGGCAACTGCTTTGATAACATCTTCGTGCATATCACGCGGATGACTCGTCATATAGCGAATCCGTTCCACTCCAGGGATTTCATTTACACGGCGCAGTAATTTAGCAAACTGGTCTTTCGCCCCAAAATCTTTCCCATAAGAATTTACATTTTGCCCTAACAGCGTAAATTCTTTATACCCCTTAGCAACAGCCTGTCTAACCTCGTCTACAATATTTTCTATACTGCGGCTGCGTTCACGCCCACGTACATAAGGAACAATGCAATACGTACAAAAATTATTGCAGCCATACATAATAGGAATCCAGGCTGAAAAACCGCTTTGACGGATACGCTCACCTTCAAATTCGCTTTCTTTTACTTCTAAACTGTTATAAACACGCTCGCCCTTTTCAGACAAATACTCAGCAAGTATTTCTTTAAACCCGTTGACATGAGCCGTACCGATCAACAAATCGATTTGCGGATGTTTTTTTATAAGCTTCTCACCATCTTTTTGTGCCATACACCCGGCAACACAAACTATCTGCCCCGGATGATTAGCCTTGACCCCTTTCAATTCACCTATTTTCCCTAAAATACGCTTTTCCGCACTCTCACGCACACAACAGGTATTTACTACCACAACATCTGCATCATGAAAATCCTCAGCAGCTTTATAGCCAAGCTCCTGCAGCTGCCCGGCATAATGCTCAGCGTCACTTTCGTTCATCTGGCAGCCGTAATTTAAAATTGCATAAGTTTTTGCTGTCACTGAATACACCTCATATTAAAATTGAAACTGCATATGAGCAGCCTCTCAAAATTATCTATATTATATTATTATACCTTTTTAGGTTAGCAGTGGCAAATTTTAACAGTTAAAATTTTAACCAAAAAAGCAGAGCATATGCTCTGCTTTACAACATTCTACTCCTATACCAGGCCACAGTTTCATCCAACGCTTCTTTAAAAGCATATTGCGGAGTCCAGTCCAATTCATTTTTTATTTTTTCACAATCCATAGGATATCTTAAATCATGCCCTGCTCTGTCTTCTGTAAATTCAATTGCATTTTCATCTTTGGCTAAAATTTTCAGTACTAATTTTATAAAGGTCAGATTAGACATCTCGGTACCTGCCGAAACATTATAAATATGACCTGCTTTTCCATGTCTGATGATTTTATCAACAGCAACACAATGATCCAGCACATATAACCAGTCACGTTTATTTAGTCCCGAACCATAAACAGGTACCTTTTGACCATGCTCTGCTAAAGATATGATTTTAGGCAAAAGTTTTTCGGGATGTTGCCACTTGCCGTAGTTATTACTACTGCGACTAACAGTAACATTCAAATTATATGTTCTGGCATATGCCAAACACAACAAATCTGCTGATGCCTTTGACGCTGCATAAGGACTGGAAGGCTGTAAGGAAGACTCTTCTGTAAATCCACGCCAGTCATAATCAAGCGGTTTATCCCCATATACTTCGTCCGTAGATATCTGATGAAATCTTGCTACAGCAAACTTAACACAGGCATCTAACAACATACCTGTACCTTCGATATTAGTTTTAGTAAAAATAGCCGGAGACTTGATAGAAGTATCGACATGGCTCTCAGCCGCAAAATTTATCACTGCATCGAACTTATACTGCGCAAAACACATTTCTACAAATTGCTCATCACAAATATCGCCCTGGATGAAAGTAAAATTATTTAATTTAACGACATCTGCCAGCGCCGCCATATTAGCAGCATAAGTCAGCTTGTCCAAACATACAATTTCATCACCCGGATACTGCTGTAAATGCCAATTTATATAATTGCTACCAATAAACCCGGCCCCGCCGGTAATCAATAAACGCATAAGTACCTCTTTATTTTTTATATTTACTACCGCTCTATTATATAGCAAAACACCGCACTGGAAAAGTGCGGTGTCTGCCAAAATCATAATTTAAACAAATTCAAATTAATCAACATGATATCTTCAAAAACTGACTCCTACCGCATAACTGCAGTTTTCCGGTATTTGCAGGAATAAAAATACAATTACCTTTACTATAGGCTAACTTTTCTTTATCCTCCGTCAGTATATAGCCTTCGCCGTCTAGACAAAGCAACGCCTGAAAAGAACTGCTGCCCGTATACAATTCTGCCAGTTTACTTTTTCCTTCGGTATTCAGCAACAGCCGTTCCACCTGAAAATATTTGCAGCGGCATAAAAATTCCGTCGCACTGCCTGGTGTATAGCGCAGCACACGCAGGGGCTGCCTTGGTGCTGCTTTGCCCTTAAGGTCAGCAACAGCCAAAGCTTTTTCCAAATGCAGCTCACGCTTTTGCCCAGCTTTATCGACACGGTCATAATCATATAGCCTGTAGGTAAGATTAGAGCTTTCCTGTACTTCTACAATAAGGTTTCCTGCTCCTATACCATGCACGGTCCCTGCCGGAATATAAAATACGTCATCCTGCTGCACTTTTACTTTCTGTAAATATTTCTCAATAGTTCCATTTGCCAAACTTTGCCTTACAGCAACACTGTCCATATCACTGTAAAAACCGTAAATAAGTTCAGCGTCTTTATCTGCTTCCAGCACATACCACATTTCTGTTTTGCCCAATTGTCCACGCTCATAAAGTTTGGCATATTCATCATCCGGGTGCACCTGCACAGACAGTTTTTGCCTGGCGTCAATAAATTTGACCAGTATCGGCAGTTCGCCTTTGCTGCGTGGATGAGTCCCAAGATACTCCGGGTATCTTTGCAAAACTTCCGTCAGCAGCATGCCCTTATGCTCACCTGTAGTTATGGTGCTCGGCCCCTCCGGATGCGTAGAGCACTCCCAGCTTTCAGCAATATTATCCAAATCAGCCTTTTTACCGAAATGCTCTTTCAACTTCTGCCCGCCCCAAAGCGCTTCTTTGCAGGCAGGCTGCAATAAAAATGGCCGGGGCTTATAAACTGTTTTTCTATTCTTCCAATTCAAATTTTTGCTTGTCATGGACACTTATCTCCCTGCCCAGCTGCACTTCCATTACCTCAAGTTGGCTATCTGCAATGATCGTATGTCTGCAGCCAGCCTGCATTGTTATCACATCACCTGCTGTTACCTGCTCCACCATTCCATCAACAATGGTGCGACCATTGCCAGAGATAATCGTCCAGACTTCGTCCCGGCGTTCGTGACTATGGTAATTCATTTTGTTGCCTGCTTTTAGGGTCACTTTGATCGTCAGACTGTTTTCGCCTATGTCTAAAACACGGAAACTGCCCCAGGATTTTTCAGCAAACATCACCTGTTGATCTATGGCGTCTACAAAAGGCTTGATGTAACTGGACTGCGCTTTTTCGGCTACCAGAATACCATCAGGACTGGCAGCTACTACCATATCCTTTAAGCCCATACATAATACCGGTACATCCAGTTCATTCATAACATGTACGTTCTGACATTTTTCGTTCATTATCGCCTTACCAACAGCTTGCTCTTCCATGGCTTCAGTTAAGGTATTCCATGTGCCCAGGTCTTTCCAGGCTCCGGCAAAACGCAGCACCTTGATCTGCTTTTCCTGCTCAACTACTGCATAGTCAAAGCTGATTTTTTCTAAGGTTTCGTATTTGGAATATAAGTCATAGTAATCTGTAAAATCAAGAAGCTCATGCGCTTTTTGCAAAACATATTTCAGTTTGCAGGCAAAAACACCGCCGTTCCATAATGCGCCATTGCTTATATATTCTGCCGCTGCCTGTGCATCAGGTTTTTCCTTAAAAGTATTTACTTTGCTGACATCTGCATCTGTTTCAGGAAGGATATAACCATATTTTTCACTGGGATAAGTAGGCGTGATGCCAAGTAAAGCAAGCCCTGTTTCTTCTTGTTCTGCCAACTTGCTTAATTCCTGTAAAGCAGCAAAATATTCGTTTTCAACATAAGGATCGACCGGGCAAATAACAACAGCTTCTTCGGCACTGATCTTTAAAACATCATGCAGATAGCAGATAGCCAAAACTATCGCCGGAAAAGTGTCTCTACGACACGGTTCAACAGAAATACTGACATTGTCGCCCAACTGATTACAAATAGCTGAAACCTGAGTTTTAGACGTTGCAACAGTTATGGGCGCAACAGCGTCAACTGTACGTATCTGCCTGTATACACGCTGCAGCATGGATTCATAATCTCCGTCTGCACCTTTAAATATTTTTATAAATTGCTTAGAACGTATATCATTGGAAAGCGGCCACAGCCTTTTGCCGCTCCCGCCGGAAAGTAGAACGATATTCATAATTTATACCTGTGTTTCTGTAAAATCATTGCTTTACCAAATTAAAAATATCCTGAAACAGTGTCTCAACGTTCAGCTCGCATTGGATTCTGCAAAAAATCCTCATACGCCAAACGTATCCCCTCTTCCAGCTCTGTTTGATACTGCCAGCCTAATGCAGCACTTTTTGATACATCCAACAGCTTGCGTGGCGTTCCATTTGGTTTACTGGTATCCCAATGTATTGCGCCGTTATAGCCAACAACACTGGCTATAAGTTCTGCCAAAGCTTTAATGGTAATTTCCTTACCCGTACCAGCATTGACAGTTTCATTACCACTATAGTTATTCATCAGAAAAACACATAGATCTGCTAAATCATCCACATATAAAAATTCACGCAGTGGGCTGCCATCGCCCCAGCAGGTAACAGACGGCAAATTTCTCACCTTAGCCTCATGGAAGCGGCGGATAAGTGCCGGCAAAACATGGCTGTGAGTAGGATGATAATTATCATTAGGACCATATAAGTTAGTAGGCATAACGCTGATATAATTCGTACCATATTGGCGATTCAAAAATTCGCAATATTTTAAGCCGCTGATCTTGGCAAGCGCATAGGCTTCGTTGGTCTTTTCCAGCTCACCTGTCAAAAGGCAGCTTTCAGACATAGGCTGTGGCGCCAGGCGCGGATAAATACAGGAAGAACCTAAAAATTCCAGCTTTTTACAACCGTTTTTCCAGGCGCTGTTGATAACGTTCATTTCTAAAATCATATTATCGTACATAAAGTCAGCCAGTGCTTCGCTGTTTGCAGCAATGCCTCCCACCTTAGCAGCCGCCAAAAACACATATTCTGGCTTTTCACCTGCAAAAAAGTCTTCAACTTCAGTTTGACGGCACAGGTCAAGTTCGCTGTGTATTCTGGTAATGATATTTGTATAACCCTGCCGCACCAGCTCACGCACAATAGCGCTTCCTACCATGCCGCGATGCCCGGCTACATATATTCTGGAATTTTTATCCATTTTCTTGATAGCCCCTATCTTACTCGTTTTATTGCTGCTTCACGCTTCGCTAACTCATAGTCATGCTTGACCATAATTTTTATTAATTCTTCATATGAAGTTTTTTGGGAATCCCAGCCTAAAACTTTCTTTGCTTTTGTCGGGTCACCACATAGGTTATCCACATCCGTTGGTCTAAACCACTGCTCGTTAACACAAATCAGCATTTTTCCCGTTGCGATGTCGTATCCTTTTTCGTTAATTCCTTCGCCTTCCCAACGAATATTGATACCTACTTCTTTAAATGCTTTTTCCGTAAAATCCCGCACCGTATGCTGCTCACCGGTGGCGATAACGAAATCCTCGGGAATATCATGCTGGAGCATCAACCACATACATTCAACATAATCTTTAGCATAGCCCCAGTCACGCAGAGAATCCAAATTACCCAATTCCAAATGGTCCTGTAAGCCACAGGCAATACGGCTGACAGCTAAAGTTATTTTGCGTGTTACAAAGTTCTCGCCACGGCGTTCTGATTCGTGGTTAAAAAGGATACCATTGACCGCAAACATCCCATATGCTTCTCGATATTCTTTTGTGATCCAAAAACCATACTGCTTAGCCACGGCATAAGGACTATATGGATGGAACGGCGTCGTTTCACGCTGCGGCACTTCTTCTACTTTGCCATAAAGCTCGCTGGTAGAAGCCTGGTAAATACGGCAGGTTTTGGTCATCCCTAAAATACGCACGGCTTCCAAAATACGCAACACACCTAAAGCATCCACATCACCAGAATATTCAGGTGCATCAAAAGATACCTGCACATGGCTTTGCGCTGCCAAATTATATATTTCATCCGGCTTTACTAAATTGATAATTCTTATAAGGCTGGAAGAATCTGTAAGATCGCCATCATGGAGCGTTATCTGTTTTTCAGCCAGCAAATGATCTATACGTGAAGTATTGCTGATAGAAGCACGCCGCACAATACCGTGTACTGCATAATCTTTTTCTAATAAAAACTCTGCTAAATACGACCCATCCTGTCCGGTAATACCAGTTATAAGTGCTGTTTTCATAATATCCATTACCCCAATTTTTCCATTCTGTTATCAAATATTTAAAATATTTTTTAACTTTTCATATACATCATCAACTGTTATCTGATTTATACAGTGAGCAAATTCTTTCTTACATCCATTTTCACAACCAGATGACATAAGCTTAGGCTCAAACGTAACAATATGTGAATTCCACGGTCCAAACCTTTTAGCAGTATCAAGTCCATACTGCTCTACTATACTATTTTTATTTACAAAAAAAGTAACCCCTGATAACCCACATGCCGCAGCCAAATGCATAGGCCCGGTATCACAACCAATGAAGCAACTACAAGTTTTTAATATTTCAACAGTCTCTCTTAATGTTGTTTTACCAATAAAATCATATTCTACTTTACACGATTTTTTTAATATTTCACCTAATTTATAGGTATTATATCCCCCTCCCAAAAGAACTATTTCTACATTTTTTTTACTGCGTATTCTTTGGATCAAATCTATAAAGTTATTAATGTCCCATTCTTTTCTTTTTGCTCCAGCACTTGTTACAACAGCAATTCTAAAACAATTTTTAGATTCTCCACCAAAACTGTTGCAGACTTTTCTATCTTCCTTATTACTCCATAACTCTAATGAATAGTTTTTTACTTTTCCGCCCAAAAAATTTATCCAATCTAAATTTCTCAAAACTTCATGTTTGATGTCAGAAGTATGAAATACCTTCGTAAAAAATCTATCATATCCTCTGTTTAATAATTGTTTACCAACATTTACGGTTTCTGAATATGCTAATCTTTCAATGCCACCCGAAAAAAAAGCTAAAAAAGACGCTCCATAATGATCAGTATCCCATCTTGGTACAATTACTAAATCATACTTTTCTTTCCACAAAAACACTTTTGCATACCGAAATGCTTTTATTATATTAAAAATAAAACTAAATCGCCCCTCATAACGATCAAAAGTCATAACTTTATTCACATAAGGGCACAACTCAACCAAATTATAAACCTGTGGTTTTACTATTAATGTTATATCAGCCTCAGGATAGTTACTTCGCATTTCGCGTAATAAGGGCGTCATTAAAACAACATCACCAATTTCATCAAGACGAATCAATAGTATATTCTTATACGCTCTGCTTTGAGTAAGATTTTGATAAAAAAACATTGTTCCCAAAAACTGAATCAATTTAGTAAATAAAAATCTTGTTTCTATTTTGATCATAACCACAAACCCCAATTAAATTCCTTTGTAACAGTCAAACTCTAAGAGATTCAGCAATATAGTTTCGCGATTCTATTACCATATCTTCAATCTTTTTATTAACTAATTCATAATCAATTTTCTTTAAAAATACTTTATCAAAGTCTTTATCATTATCATTTAATATTCTATTATCCAACTTTAATTCAAATAACATATCTTTTATTTTATTTACCCTGTACGGTTCTAAAATAACACAAAATTCTTTATTATATTTTATTGAGAAAACCGTCCCATGAAACATTGTCGTTATAACCATATCTGCCTGTTTAAAATACCCTAACCACTCGAATGGATCAATATCTATTATATTGTGGTCACAATAGTTACACTTATACCCTATTGCTATAAGTTTTTTACCAATGCTATGGGCATATTCATAAATTTTCTTAAAATACTCTTCATCCATCCCTGCCGTATATAATAGAACAAAGTTATCATATTTACATGTTTTATCCTCTCCAGAAAAATCATGTAAAAAAGTTGGATCCAGTACTTTTACCACAGGTTTATCTGGAAGATTATTTTTTAATATTTTCAGCGAATTATTGTCCCTAACAGAAATATTATCAAAATTGTTTGATAATATTCTTATTTCATCACTAAGAACTGTCTTCTCTCCCAAACTTCCGAAACTCGCTGCATAAGAAATAATTTTTTTTGCCTTAATTCCCTTTCCCCAATAAATTGGATTAATTCCAAAAACACTAAAATTCCATATCTCATCACTACCGATAAAAAGAACATCATACTCTGGCACACTTGAATTTTTAAATGTGAATTTACTAGTATTCATAATTTTCTGACATTTTTTGAATTTTAATATTTTTTTCACATTTGCTGTTAACAGTTTAATATGCTTAGTATAAAGAAAACATTTGTATTCCCAAAACCAATGCTTTAGACTTTTATAATTTATAACTTCAACATTAAATCCCATTTTCCTTAATTCAGTATATGACGAAAAAACTTGTAAAAAAGCACCATGATTTATACCGTCATGATATGTTAAAATACCTATTCGCATGTATGTCCTCCTTAATTATTTTCTGCACAACTCTGGCAGGATTTCCAGCAACTACTGTCCAAGGTTCAACATCCTTTGTAACTACACTTCTTGCTCCAACAACAGCACCTTCCCCAATAGTAACACCTTTCAATATTACACAACCAAATCCAATCCAAACTTTATCTTCGATTTTTATTTTTTGCCTTTTAACATTATCCCAAACTTTTTTATATCCATTAATGGAATACTTAACATCATTGCATCTTTGCTCCCAATAAATAGCATGTGAATTATGATCATATATATAACAATCCCATGCAATTATTACATCATTTCCTACTTCAATCCCAATTGCTGAAATAAACTTCGAATTAGAACCAATAGCACAATTATTTCCAATTTTAACATTGCCTTCAATAGAATCTAAAAATATTTGAGCCCCTATTTTAGTATTTTCGCCTATAGATACCTTAATAGACTTCTCTTTTGAATTAAAATTTTTTACAATATTAAAAGTTTCTAAAAAAATCGATGTATCAGAATATTTCATCGGATATAGATTAAAAAACAATCTATATTTTATCCTTAATTCTTTTAAAAATTTTTTTAAAATATAGAACATTGCTAACTCCCAAAGTGTTTTTTATTATATTTTTAATGTTAAACTTAACCTTTTCAAGTTTATTACTATGAGTATATCTTCTAACAATATATTCAAAACTATTCCTACTATATTCAATCCAAAATACACTTCTATTTTCAGGTTCCTCTACACTGTTTTTTAAACGATCTTGCTTTTTAACAGCATCTTTAATGAATACCTTTTTACATATTAATTTATTTTTTATAATTCCAAAAATTTTTTCACCCTTTGTATTATTTACGAAACACAGAGAGACTCCCTTTTCATCAACAAAATTTCTATCAACTACTTCTATTCCCCAAAAATCGCCTAAAGTTATGTCACCTATACGTTTTGTGTTTGTAAAGCGACAATCATAACAAGCTGGTCGCAGAATAAGATTACTCCAAAACAACTCATCAAAAATATGTGTTTCTAAGAAATGGATATTTTTATTTGAATCTAATTTAATTTTACTTTTACCCTCTCGCCAACCTAACGATTTATCTCTAAATACATATTCTTTTACTTTTGAATTATGTCTTCTCTGAATGTATTCAATATATTCAGAGAAGATCTTAGGACTCGGGACTCCATAACATACTAGATCTAAAATAATTAAATTATCGTATTCTAAATTTAGGTATTTTTTTAAACCAACGCATTGACATGGAGTCCCTGAAAACAAAACCATTTTATTACTACACAAATCTTTTTTTATAAAACGAAAAGTATCATTAAGATCACTCTGAACATACTTAGAGCCTCTTAAAGATCCTAAATCATATACATTGTCAATCCTTTTATGGACAACACAAAATTTATCGTCAAACGCAGCACCATATATAATACCTTCCAATAACAAAACATACTCAGCTAATGCCGTAAACACTCCACCTGATGAACTTTTCATGCGAATAGAATCTGAAATATTTTTAGCTGCATATATACCTAGAGGCTCATGCATATCAAGTTTATTTTTAATTGGACATACTTTTATACACAATCCACATTTTACACACTTTTCATAATTTACTTTGGGATATTTAAACCCTTCAGCATCCATTATCAAATGAACAGCATTTTGCGGACAAATATTAAAACAAGCAGTACAACCAAAACATTTTTTCTTATCTTGTAAACTTAGCACTAGCATCTTCCTTTTTTATACAATCAATTACCTGCTCCACTGTTTTATTAAATTCACTTCTTTGTATAAATTCTTTATAAATTTCATTTTTAAAAATATTATCATATCCAAAATCGTTCAACAGTTTACTATATGAATTGATTATCAGGTCATCTTTAATATAGTTATTGGAATCATATCTTCCATACGTATGGTGAATATAATAAAACTTGTAAACATCCTCCTTATCAAAATTTAGATCTAAATTTTCTAAATTTAAAAGCATATTTTGATACTCAAATACCGTTTTAGGATGATGATTAAATTTAAAAGCGATATGTGGATTTTTAGCCGCATTAATAACCTGAACTCCTAATAATGGATATTCACACCCAACAGTTCCATAAACCGTTAAAACAAAATCTATTCCGTCTTTTACTAACTGCAAATGCGATATATGAGGTTCAATAAACTTAATTTTCGGATATTTTTTTAAAATTAAATTTATATTTTCTAATGTACCGGGTCTATAGTCTGGATGAACTTTTAAGTACCAATCATAGTTCGTTTTTTCTGATATTTTCCCCAAAAAATTTAACCACTCATAAAAATCTGGAAATAACATATCCCCATAACAATGAGGGGCATCAAAAAAGCAATGTGTACAAATAAGTATTTTTAATTTGCTATTTTTTTCTAAAACACTTACGTTAGAACCAGGTGTCGTAAATGAAGACTTTTTAGAATATGACATATCAACTCCTATTTCTCCATTAAATCGTCTTTCTAACTGTCGCTTAGACCACAGCACACCTTTTTTTTGTTCTTCTTTACTTAGCATATTCCACATTTCAGAATATTTATCAAATTTTTCCGAATTAATATGATCCGTTGTTTCCCGCCTTATTACATTTAATCCACCAACCAAATAAACCGGAATATCATATTTTCGAGCCATTTTTGCAATAACATTAGACTTTATATAACAAGGATGACTTACAATAACTGCAACAACTTTATGATTTTGAAAATATTTATCCCAAAAATAGGCTTTTCTTAATCCCATAGAAAATATCTTTGAAAAATACTTATCATTAAAATCAACTGTAGGCCTATTACGATTGATAAGATATGTTGTATAGATATCTTCGCCTA